>Ga0207664_10000016_pt1 | contig 245001 bp, 208 predicted proteins | sample LARL83metaG_FD_184349 | JGI IMG/M metagenome (GOLD analysis project Ga0207664, IMG submission 184349) | Corn, switchgrass and miscanthus rhizosphere microbial communities from Kellogg Biological Station, Michigan, USA - LAR L8-3 metaG... | ecosystem: Host-associated > Plants > Roots >...
TCGATATCGCTATCGCCCACAGAGCGAAAGCGGTAACGGCGATCGGCGGTCGGCGGTCGGCGGTCGGCGGTCGGCGGTCGGCGGTCGGCGGTCGGCGGTCGGCGAATTACTCGCTTGGAACTAAAATGTTTCACTCTTATCCCGAAAGTTTACTAAGAACTTTACAACTTATTAGTCCGGGCGGACAAAACGATTAATTAAACTCGGACAAATATACAACATAAAATGACCAATGCCACGAAATACAAAAAGCATGGAATCCTGTGTCGCAAACGAACACTCGGCACTCGCTACTCGTTACTCGGTACTACACATGATCGTCACCACGGAAGCCATTGTATTGCGGGCGCGAAAGCAGGGGGAAACCTCGAAAATTGTGACGCTCTATACGCGCGATTTCGGGAAACTGAATGTGATTGCCAAAGGGGCGCGGGAGATGAAGAGCAAATTTGGCGGCGCGCTCGAAATGTTCGCGCTCTCGAACGTGGTCTTCTACAAACGCGAGAAGCAGGACGCTCTCAATCTTCTTTCGAAAGCGGAAACCATCGATTCTCACGCTGGGATTATGCGGAGCCTGAAAAAGATGGAGCCGGCCATGGCGATCGTCGAACTCGTGCTCCATGCGATGCACGATGAAGACGCGAATGGCAATCTCTTCGATCTTCTCGCTGGGACGTTCCGCGCGATAGCACGATCCGAAGAAATTTCGGCGCCGCTCCTTCAACTTCGTTTTTATCTACGTTTTGCGCGGGAAATGGGCTTCGAGATCGATCTTTCCGAAACCACTGAACTCGATGCGCTCGAATTTGCGCCGCGCCTGCTCGGCCTGCTCCGGTCTCTGGAGGATCCGGGTGAAGCATCCACGGCACTTTCCGAAGAAGAGCATCGGCAGCTTCTCTCTTTTTTTCATGCCTATTTTGCGGAACATATGCCCGGCATCAGCCGGCGCTCGATGCGGAGCGCCAAAATCTTCGGGCAACTATGAATGCGCGGCCCGGAACATTACAAGGAGGCTCTGTCTGCTATCCTTCGGTCAAGGTCGGTGCGTGGCTCGGATCGCCGGTGAACGTCAAGCGATATCCGAGTAAGCCGAGGATCTGATCGAGCTTTTCCATCGAAAAATGCCTTCGTTTTGCGAGCACGTTCGAGAGCGTGCCGCTATCGATACCCATTTGTTTGCAAAGCCTGTAGCGGGTCAGGCCGCGATCGTTATGGGCTTTGTCGAGCAAATCGCGAAGATCGTCCCGGTAATCGCGGGAATTGCTCGAAGCTGCTGCTTCGCTGGCGGCAATGTTGATGTCCTGGTCATTCATAATCCATCTACTCCTATTTTGCCGGCACGATTAGGGGGCTTGATTGCCACTCCGAAGCTGCCGATTTTGTGTGTTCTCTCACCAAAGGTATTCTATACAACAACTTTGCCACAAAAAAATGTGCCTGTATGAAAAATTTTGATGAAAGGCTATTCTATGAGAAGTTGGATTTTAGCTCCGTTTCGAATTTTTGGCAATATGTCATTCCCGTGAAAGCGGAAATCCAGAATCTGCTTTAGGAGAAGGCTTTTCGGAATATCCGGAACGCTGGATTCCCGTTTTCGCGGGAATGACACTAAAAAAAGGGCTTCCCAGCGGGAAGCCCTTTTGTAAATTCAGACTTGAAAGGATTATTTGAGGACGGTCATGTGCCTCGTGAGAGTTACATTGCCGGCGGTCATTTGATAATAGTAGGTTCCGCTCATAAGCGTGCTTGCATCGAGCGTTACTTCGGACGTGCCTGCATCCATCCGCTGGTCGAGCACTGTCTGCACAAGCTCGCCCTTCGCATCGATAATCACCAGCCGCACCATGCCGCTCGTGGGCAACGTGATTTCGACCGTGCTCTTTCCCGCAAATGGGTTCGGACGATTCTGCTCCAAACTGTAACCCGAAAGCGAAGAAACATCCGAAACCGAGGCAGATTCTGTCGTTCCCGTGAGGTTAACAGCAGCAACCGGAATCGAGATGCCAGACGAATTCGGGAAGGTTACTGGCTGTGTGAACGGACCCGCTGACGTTGGCGCGAAGGTAAAGTTCAGCGTGCCCATACCGCCTGGAGGGATTGCCGTCGTCCCGCCGCTCACATAGCTGAACGGAGCACCCACGTTGGGAACCCCTGGAGTCCAGTCGCAAGAGCCAGTATTGGCCACAGTTGCGGAGAAGTTGCTCGTCGAGCCCACCTGCGTGATGGGCGCTGTACCCGAACCCGCGATTGTTGCCGCGCCGCCCGCGCCGCTAAGCGCAACCGTTCCGCCCGCGCCGCCCGCTATGGTAAAGGTCGCGGCCGAGGCTGTATTCGTTTGCGGATGGTATGCTACGGTGAAGGTTGCCACGCCGCCGGAACTTTCGTTCGAGGAAGTCGCCGGGCCGACGATCGAATAGTCCGAAGCATTCGTGCCGGCGATACTCACGGCGTATGGCGTCGTTACGTTACCGCAGTTCGTGACCAAAATGGTTGCAAGCGAGGTATCTCCGACGCAGGTCGTTGCTGGGAAATTCGTTGCGATAGAATCGGTGGTGCATACCGATACTCCATATGCATCGAGCACGAGCTGGGCCGTGTCATTCTTTTCCGCAACGCGGGCAATACCCGTAAGCATGCCGACCCGGTCATTCATTGCCGAGGGAGTTGCGCAGACGGTGAACGTCTGGTGCGCGCCCGCCGCTAATACGAACGGCAGTGTTGGCGGATTGGGCATGAATTCCGATCCGTTCGGACCCGAAACCGCGAGGCTCGTCACCGTTAGATCGGCTTCGCCCGTGTTCCAGAGCGTGTCGGTTTGGCACATCGACTTGCCCACCGGAATCGAATCGACCAGATCGTTGCCATTCCTGTCCACGGGGCCCGTAATTTGGAAGTTCCCAGTTGGAACGCCCGTCCCGGTGAAGCGTATGGAGAACTGGCTGGTGTCTAAGCTGGGCGTGCCAAAGGTACGCGGAATATTCGTCACGATACGAAGCTCCGCCGTGCGAAAACCACGTTTGAGCGGTTTGAAGCAGACCTGGATCGTCTTCGAGGCCTGAGGATAGATCAGTGTATCGGTACCCGTAAGCGGCGTTAGCGTGAAATCGTAGTCCGCGCTCGAGAAGAAATTCTTCTCGATAGCGAGCGTATCCGAACCGGGATTGAACAGCGTGATTGCGAAGCACGAATCCGTTCCCACCGCGACCGAATCGAAGTTCATCGAGATCGAATTCTGGTAAGAATTATTGACATCCAGACGAGCGAGAATTCCGACGCCGCGGAGCGGAACGACCAGCGTACCATTCGAGGCATCGCTTACAATATTAATCGCGGCCGACATGAGGCCTTCGACCACCGGGCTGAAGGCGAGAATCATCGAATCCGTCTGGTCCGCGCCGATTGCCGGTGGAATTCGTTTTATCGAATACGCTTCGGGATGATCGCCACTAAAGAAACTCGCCGGAGAAACATGGAGCGGCACCAGCCCTAAGTTCGATATAAGAAGCGTAGCGAACGCCGTATCGCCAAAGCGCACATGAACATGTGCAAAAAGCGATAGTGGATTCTGCGGTAAGGAAATGAATGGACGGAGGCCGGTCCCTTCGAGCACGATATGGACCACGGTCCCAGCATCGTCATCGGTCGAAATGTTCAGTGTCGCTGTTTCCGCACCGCCTTGATGCGGAGTGTAGGTAATGCCAATGGAATCTCTGCCGCCGTTTGGAGCGATCGAAGTTGGGGCGCGAATAATCGTAAAATCGCCGGCATTGACGCCTGTGATCGAATAATTGCTCAAATTGATCGTCCGCAACGTGCTATCGGCCAGCCTGGTATAATAGGGTCCTACCGTTGAAAGATAAGGGACATTGCCGAAGTTCAGTGGGTTCGGGCCGAGAACCGAAATCGAAGAGGCGTGGATATTCGTAACGACCACATTATCGAAGGCGATATCATCGTCATACCAGAGATAATAATAGCACGATGGATACCCCATATCCTTCACGAAGGTTAATTGCGTTGACGTGCCCCCTTGAGGAAGCTTGATATGATAGTGCCGCCAGTATGTGGAAGAAGGATAGCCCGAGGGATCGTTCGCATATTGGAACGTTCCGTCGTAGAATGTTGCGTCCCCATAGCCAACGGCATTACCGGAGGTTACATCGGTCCCGCCGACTTGCGCGGTTAGAACGGTCGTCGTCCCGGCTTTTACAATAAATTTCGCTCCTATTTGCGTGTAGCCATTCTGCTCATAGTAATTGCACGGCATGTAGAGATCGAAATCGAGATATTGTGTATCGGTCGCAGCGAAGCCCGAGATCGTTGGGGTAGTTAATGTTATCGGCCCATAAGCTGATCCATAACAATGATAGTCCAGCGCCTGACTGGTATTTCCGACAGCGGAGCCGTTGCTGCCATTGAGGCCGCCGGAACTCCATTGCCAGCCGGCGCTATTGCCGCCATTCCAGAGCATATTCGCGGTCCAGCCTGATGGCGGGAATGTGGAACTGCTAAAATCCTCGGAAAATATTGTCGTGGTGACCGCTTTTCCGGCAGACGGCAAAAGCAGAAATAGCGCGACCAATGCCGCGGACAATCGAAGAACATGATTTTTCATGGTAGGTATTAAGCAAGTTAAAAAATTCGACTAACACACCGCCCGGTTCAACTGGCCGAACGTGAACGCCTCACACACTTGCAAATATACAAAATAAAAAGGCCGATTGCTTGAAAAGCGTATTGAGGAAGTTCATGATGCCTTGGAGCCGGTAGTGGCTCACTTTGAAATTTGATCTATGCCTTTGAGTGTCATTCCCGCGAATAGCATGATCGGTCATGCGCCGGGAATCCAGCGTTCGAAATACTCCGAAAGCTTTTATTTTAAGCAGATTCTGAATTCCCGCTTTCGCGGGAATGACAAGGCGGGGCTTCTGGAATTTCAAAATGACCCACTACTTGGGAGCCTACTCCCTGCGCTACACGTTTATTCAAAAGTATGAAATCGCTGTTACGGCTCCTTCCCTATTTCGCGCGGTACAAAAAGATGTTCATTCGCGGCTCGGTGCTCGTTGTTTTTTCGAGCGTCGCGCAAGCGATGTGGCCGCTCTTTTTCGGAAACGGGATCGATTCGATCACGCAAGGCAAAGCCACCATGGGCTCACTCCTGATTCAGGCGGCGATCATTGTGGGGCTTGCGTTCGTGAGTGGGTTTCTCTATTATCTTGTCCGGCAAAACATTATCGTCGCAAGCCGTTTGATCGAGTACGACCTTCGCAACGATTTGCTGGCGCATGTCGAGCGGCTTTCGATGCGCTTTTTCCAGAACACCCCGCAAGGCGAACTCATGGCTTATGCGACGAATGACATCGACGCCGTTCGTTTTTTTGTCGGCCCCTCGATCATGTATTCGGCGGACACGCTGGCGACCTTCATCGCGGTCTTCGGCTTCATGCTCGCGCTCTCGCCCACGCTGGCGATCGCTGCGGTTGTGCCGCTGCCGCTTATGTCAATCGCCGTTTATTTCATTGGCCGCAAAGTGCACCCGCTGTTCGACATGGTACAAGCGCATTTTGCAACGATGACGGGCCGCACGACCGAAAGCATTTCGGGCATCCGCGTCGTGCGGGCGTATGTGCGGGAAGCGTATGAACAGTCCGTGTTCAATGGCCTCGCTAAAGGATACTTCGATAAGAACATGCGGCTCGCGCGAACGCAGGGCCTCATGCAGCCAGTCATCTTCAGCTTCATGGGACTTTCGACTGTGATTTTGCTTTTGGTGGGCGGCGCGCTGATCATTTCCAAACATCTGACGATTGGCCAGCTCTCGCAATTCATCGTCTATCTTGGAATGCTGACGTGGCCGTTTATCGCGCTCGGATGGGTGACGAGCATGGTCCAGCGCGGTGCGGCGAGCATGGCACGGCTCGTTAAATTATTCGAGACGGAACCGGAAATTAAAAATTCGGAACAGACCAATTGGCAGATCACCTCGGTCCGCGGCGAGATCGAGTTTCACAATGTTTCGTTCGCCTATCGCCCCGAACTCCCGCCGGTGCTCTCCGGCGTATCGCTCCGCATCGAACAAGGGACGACGCTTGCCATCATGGGCCGGACGGGTTCGGGCAAGACCTCGCTCGTCAATCTGATCGCGCGGCTCTTCGATCCGACGGAAGGAACGATCACCATCGACGGCCACGATGTGCGGCGTATTCCGCTCGAAGTATTGCGCGCGAATATCGGCTTTGTTACGCAGGAGACGTTTTTATTTTCGGAGACCATCGCGGAAAACATCGCTTTCGGATCGGGAGAAGTGGCGCGGGAAGACCACGACGAGCGGCTGCTTGGCATGAACGGAGTGGAGAGGTCCGATGGGTTCCCAAAACTCATGGCTCCCTCGGCCTTAGGAACGGAAGAAGCCGCGCGGGCCGCCGATATTTACGATAATGTCATGGAATTCCCGGAGCAATTTCAAACGATGATCGGTGAGCGGGGCATCACGCTTTCCGGCGGCCAGAAACAGCGCACGGCGATTGCCCGCGCGCTCGCGCGCAATCCGAGAATTTTAGTGCTCGACGATGCCATGTCCGCCGTCGATACGGCGACCGAAGAGCGTATCCTCTCGAACCTTCGGAACGATGCTCGGCCGCATACGACGATCCTCATCAGCCACCGCACCTCGACCGCGCGGGAAGCGGATATGATCGTCGTGCTCGACCGTGGCCAAATCATCGAGCGCGGCACGCACCAGGACTTGTTGGCGCAGGAAGGGGCGTATTACGATCTCTATCGGCGGCAATTATTGGAGGAATCGCTGGAGCAGGCATAGTGACCCGGGGATGTCGGGCTGGAAGCGCCGACCTACGCCCGTAGGTCGGCGCTTCCAGCCCGATCGATCGCATCCAATCAAATTCGTTTCAGATACCCTCCCGGATTAAACGTCATCAGCAGCTTTTCCATCGAGCGGTCGATTGTAAATTCCGAGTGGAATTTTAGAAAATCCTCGATTGCTTCGTTCGGTCCCGGCCCGGATTCCGGAAGCACCGGATTGCCATGGATGTTCGTATCTTCAACGATCAAATAGCTTCCCTTTGTAACCAGCGGTCCATAAAGTTCCATCTCCCGGCGCACATGCGCCATGCTGTGATCGGAATCGAGAATGACAAGAATGGAATCCTTCCCAGCGGCCCGCTCTCGGATTGTTTGGACAATCCTTTCATCCGTCGAGGAACCGTGTAGATAGGAAATGCGTGGATGCGCGGGTCGATCGGGGTAGGCTTCAATATCGACCGTTAAAACCTCACCCCCCAACCCCCTTCCCCCGTTGGGCGAGGGGGCTAAAAGATCGCACATGGAGGCGAGGAAATGGGCGGTGCCGCCCTTGTAGGTTCCCGTTTCAATAATCAAATCGGGGCGAACGCGAAAGATAATTTCCTGGTACACCCAAAGATCGAGCGGGCACTTTAGCACCTGAATCCCCTGCCACCACGTATCGCTCCACGTCTTACCCGAAACGCTCGAATAATAATAGAGCTTATGGAATTCGTCGAGCACGCTCCGCTCGCGGCGCGGACCAATATAGAGGCGGTGCAAAAGTTGCTTCTGAGCGAGAATGAGCCTGGATTTCAGCCGTTGGAGCATGTAAAAAATTCGATAGATTATGCGGATGATTTTTTCGGATTCCCGAGCGCGCCGTTCTTCCATTCCGATTTTTTCACCATTTCTTCGATGGCCTTCGCCATTCTTCGAGCGCGAGAATCGGGATTGCGGTAATAGAAAATTCCCCAAAGATGCCCGCGCCGCTGCGAGGCCGGCATACGCTCCCATCCCGCGCGCGCCTTCGGGTTGCGCGCGAATTCCGCTTCCAGAATTGGTGGCGGATACACTTCGCCATCGCGCATTTCCATCAGGATGACGGCTAATTCTTCCGCTCGTTTATGCCGTGTGGCGTCGCTTTTCGGCTGCGTGACATGGTCCGCGAAATACTTACGCATCGAGTAGCTAAAACCGTTATAATACGATAACAACCCTTCTTCTTCCGATAGAATGGATTTGAGCCGCGGCGGGATGGAAACCGTCCGTTTCTCCTGGTCGATATCAATTATAACTCGGATTTCGTCTCCGAGCGCCGTTGCGCCCGAGCCTTTTTGCATCGCTTTGTTGATTGGCAAATAATGGGGACCTTTTTTTCGCGGAAAAATCGAAGTGCGAAAGGGAAATGTATTGACGGTCCCCGCGACCGGGACCGTTCCACCTTTGCCAAAAGCTTTCTTCACATCGAACGGAATATCGACAACGCGCCAGCCTAAATTGGCGCTGCCGGGATCGTCTAACTTTTTCAATCGGCCGGTAAATCTCTTTCGCATGATGTCGAACTCTCCCTTCGATAGCTACAAATCGCTTTTTTGGTCATTGCGAGGAAGACGAATCGACCGAAGGGAGATTCGTCTGACGAAGCAATCCGTTCCTTCAACCGTGTGGATTGCTTCGTCACCTTCGACTCCCTTCGGTCGTCGAAGGTTCCTCGCAATGACGACTTTGGATCGTATCGGCGGTTTCTTACGGAGAGACCACAACACTTCCCGAGCATTCTAATTTCCCGTCCCGCGAGAGAATGCGATAACGATAGACTCCCGGAAACAAATCGCCGCGAGTAAGCTCGATACTCGAAGCTATTTCCGAATATTCTTCCTGTCGAACGAGCGTTCCAGTAACATTATAGATGGAAAGTATTACACCCGCCAAACCGGTGAAGGCTTCCGGCAACACTATTTGCGTCGTGAGAGTGAATGGGTAGGGATGATTAGAGCCAACCGTTGGCATTGGCTGCCCCGTAACGGATCCAATGCCGGATATAAAAGGAAACGCCCCGACCTGGTTCAAAAACGCCCTCGGCGCGCTATCGGCCACATCGGCATATTCGCTCATGGGCGTAAGGGAAAATCCTTTCACGCTGCCGAGTATCGCGGCGCTCGTAAGGCCGGGGAACGTTTGCGTTAAACGATAGTCGTAATTCGCTGGATCGGCGAAATGAAAAAAAGAGGTGTCGGCCTCGATTATATTCGATTCGGTATCGGTATAGCCAGCGATGGGATGTCCCATCCCCGCGATAATATTATTGGCAATAAGCGCGGTTTTCGCTCCCGGCGCAATCTCGAAAAAAATGGTTGGATTGCGGTCGGTCACCAGGGTATTATTGATAAAATAAAAATCGGTGTCCGGATTTTTAAAGCCCTCCTCGCCATAACCAATGACAGTGGAATTAGCCGTCATCGGACCTTTCTCGATGGAGTTGCCAATCACAAATGCCAGCCCTCCCTGCGGAATGTCAATCGAAAGGCTGCCATCTCCCGAAGGACCATCGACAATTTTATTGTAAAGAATATAACTGCGGTTCGCGCGGCACTTGACTTCGTGCCCCACGATCGAGGCGTGAAAATAGCAAAACGTAATCGTGCAACTGCTGCATAAACCGATATAGATATTATGCTCATATCCGGCAGCAGCCGTACCTTCGACACCATTATGATCGAACTCGCAGGATTCTATGAGGATGTCGTTTTTCGACGTGTCATTTCCAGTAAGTATCCCTTCCTGATTATCGTGAAAATAACATCGGCGGCAGGTGAAGCCATTGCCCTGCACGCGAATTCCCGCGCCATTATCGCCATTGGCTAAGGAAATTGCTGCGCCATAAAATTCGAAGCCTTCCACATAGGTATTCTTGCCATAGACGACCCAAATTGCTTTATCTCCCGCGATATTTCCATTCGCATCGAATGTCGCCATGCCGTTCGGGCAACGGAGAACGAGATTATTTTTCGTCCACGTTGCCACATCGCCCTTATAAAGACCCGAATCGATAAGAACGGTATCGCCATCGGCAACGAGCAACATTACGGCGCTCGGTGTCACGTATTGGCGTGCCGGACCAACGAGCCAAGTTTTAGCACTCACAGACCCGAAAGCGAGAAGCAAAAGGACGATCGGAGCGTATTTCATATTCTAATGCACCTATAACGAACCTAATGTCGGAGTAACAATCGAATGTCGGAAAAATCACGCTTCACTTATACCTTATTTCTTTCTCAGCCAACGATTTCATCACTCTGCGCCTGACCCGTTCGGGATAGTTCTTGGAGTATAGGAGAATTATGGCACGAGAAGTCTTACTATTCCTTATTTTATTCGCCGCAGGCATGATGATCCTGGTTTTTGCAGGCATTTTATGGATGACGGCAATCTGGGAGAAAATTGCACTGAAAGTTCGCAATAATACAGCGAAAATGCGGGAGCGTACTCTCCGAATTCGAGAGGATCTGGCGCGCCGCGCCCTATTAAAACGCGGTGTGAAATCTCTTTGAGAAATTCCTATAATGAGGAATGAATAGTCTGTAATATTCGGAATGGAAGTTGCTTAGGAGCCTTCTCGCCTTTGAATTTATTCGCAATTCACTCTATTCGAATGGTGGTTGAAAAAATCCTTTCCAATTTTCTATTTATTGTTACAAAATGCAATCTGAAGTCGAGCTTTCCATAAAACACATAGATGAATTTTGCCGCCGCTGGCGGATCGAGGAATTAGCGGTTAATTACATGAAACATTTACCTGCAGCCAGTCCCGATTTGCGCGTGAGATTTGAGCCTTCCACCAATTGGTCCTTCAATGAACGGCTAAGAATGGAGCAGGAATTTCAATCGCTTTCCGGTCAGGAAGTTAGCTTCCAGCGGCGTAGAATGCATTCCCGTTCAGGCCGTCATCCAATGCGGGTGCTTTATAATGCCTGTTCCGAAAAGGGTTGAAATTCTGAGCAAACCGTAAAAGACGTCGCCGTTTCGCCCCAAAACGCCGCTCGATTTATCCACACGAAACCCATAAAAACACTGCAGCCTCACCGGATTGCTCCGATGAGGCCAACAGTGTCTTTTCTCTCACCTTGACTTTAGATACAAACGGCCTAAATGGAACCCGCCTACATCTATAAGTCTCACACTTTTTTCTTACGCATATTTTAGAACTCCGCGCCCGAACCTGAAGTTCCGGGTAATTCCAAAATAATTTTATATTTCGGAAAACCCCATTTCGCTCAAAACTTTCCTATTTTGCGCGATTATTTTGTTCGGCACGCTGCTCAACGAGCGCCCGGCGCCGCGCTTCGAGCTTTCGCAAGCAATGCTCGCGTTTCATTTCGCCGGTATGTCGCTGGAGGATCTCCTGCCGCTGGCTCGGATCGATCCGCATCGGCTCCATTCCACTCGGCGTAGGGGGCGGAACAGGCATCGGTTGCACCTGATGCATCGGCGCTTGTTGCGCCGGCATTTGTTGCGTTGGCACTCGATGTTGATCGGGTGTTACCGCCGTAGGCGCTACTGCCCCCGTGGAACCGATGCGCGACCGCATTTGAGCGGAAGCGGGTTCGTTCAATACACTATGCGACGCGAGGAAGATCGCGCCGCCAAACGCGAAGGTAAAAGCTGCTTCGAACGCGCGGGATTTGAAACGTCCCGCGGAAGAGCCGGAGTTTAACACGGTAATGTTGTAAAAATGATCATGCAAATCAAAAACGTGATCCTAATGACTGATGCCGAAAGCAACGTATTGCCATATCATCAGCGCGGAGCCGTATCGTCGTTAGCGATGCTGGCAGCATCGCGGGCGATGCGATTGTGTCAGAAGCGTGATTCTCGTTTTGGTTAACTGGTGCGAAGTTCCAAGAATTCCTATTTTTGAGATTCTTAACCCGAATTAATACCCAAACCCCAGTTCAATTATTCCACCGTCGGCATACTGATCGTAAAGCGGGTGCCTTTTCCGAGTTCGCTTTCAACGTCGATCGTGCCGCCATGGGCTTCGACGATGGACTTGACGATCGCAAGGCCCAGCCCGAGGGAACGTTCGGCATCGCCGTTCGGGCCGGTACGCGCGCCATCGGTCCGGTAAAACCGTCGAAAAATTTTCGGGACGTCTTCCTTCGATATGCCAATACCGTTATCGGCAACGCCAAACCGGACGTGATGGTCGGAGCTATACAGGAACAACTTGACTTTGCCGCCGGGCGGAGTGTATTTCAGGGCGTTATCGACCAGGTTCATCACGACCTGATAGAGGCGCGTCGTATCGGCGGAAATTTTTTTCCAGCGGGCCTGCCCATCGAAGCGGCCTTCGAGCTGGAGGCCGCGTTCCTCCGCAAGAATGGCCGCGTCCTCACGGAGCGAATCGAGGTACTCATACACGTTGATCGTTTCGCGCGCGAGCGGCAGCCGCCGGTCATCGGCGCGGGAAAGCATGAGAAGACCTTCGACAATGCGCTGCATCCGTTCCACTTCTTCCATCAAACTCGTGAGCACTTGCCGCATTTCGTTAACATCGAGCGTTCCTGAGGTTGACGAGTCATGCATAGCCGATTCGATATGGCGTTCGGTCTGCTCGATTTCGCCCTTCATAATTGCAAGCGGCGTTTTGAGTTCATGCGAGGCGTCAGAGGTAAATTGAGTCACTTGCTGGAACGAACTTTCGAGCCGCGTGAACATGAGGTTGAGCGTTTCGATCAGCATCACAAGTTCCCTGTCGGTCTTGCCGGGCAAGTCAATGCGTTGCGAAAGATTTTTCGCGCTGATTTCGCGTGCCGTATCGGCGATCTGTTCCATGGGTCGAAGCGCCTTTCGGGCGAGCCACAAGCCTCCGAAAATCGAGATGGCAAGCGCCAGCGGAATACCGATATAAAACGACGACTGTACTTTTCGCAAGCTCTGTTCGATATCCGTTACGGGGTACCCGACATAGACATCGAACCTCGCATTATGTGCCCGGGCGACTCGCACATTCTCATTTTTGATTCGGACCGTATGATAGGCCGAGGTGGTATCGGTCGCAGCGCGCATGTGCGCGGAGCGAACGAGCCGCATGATCGTATCGCGACCGAGATTCGGAGTTCGAAAAAAACCTTCCTCGTGCGACCGACCCACCGAATCGTGTGTTACCGCATAAATCTCGACCAGATTATTTCGGCGGCTCGAAACAGAACGCTCCACGATCGCATCCAGGGGATCGACCGTCTTCCCCGTCGAATCGACAAAGGAAAGCTCGGTAATAACCTGGTCGATAATCTCATTGACCACGCGGTCCGCCAGCGCGGGACCTTTCAGGGTATCGGGAACTTCCGTGAGCGCCTGGTCGATCAAGTCCCGAAGCGAATTGGCGGTACGCGCCTCGCCATGGAGCATGATCTGGTGCGGATTCGTCGTCGGCGGAAGTGTCGATATCAGCGTGAGGGTAATCTTCGCATCGTCGATGAGCGAGGCATCCAGCGCCTCGAACAGCGATTGCCGGATTTTGTAATATTGAAATAACCCGATCGCCCCGATCGTCAGAATGACGAGCAGCGAATACCACAGAATTAGCCGTAGACGAAGCATCGGTGTTTCAAAGGCGCGACACGCATAATAGTGCCCGCGAAAAGAAGGGAGCGAATAGTACAGGCATAGCAAAATCACTGTTTTTTTCAGAAGCTTTAGTGCCCGCCCCTGCGTTTGCAGACCCTTGGCGGGTACGCCCTGCCTCATTTTTACACTATGGCTCGATTAGCAAAACTACAAAAGACCGTTAAGGATATAGGCCTCGATGCGCTTCTCATCACGCATTTGCCGCATATTCAGTATCTCGTTGGCTACACAGGCTCGAACGGGCTGCTGATCGTGCCGGCGCAGGGCAAGCCCCATTTCTTCACCGATTTCCGGTACAAGGCGCAGGTGAAGCAGGAGGTCATTGGCGCGAAAGTTTCGATTGTCGATCGCGACCGGACGATCCCGGACGCGCTCGTCGAAAAGCAACTTTTTTCCGATTACGATCATCTCGGCTTCGAAAAAAATCACATCAGCTACTCGATGTACGATTTTTTACGGACGAAATTTCGGCACGTTAAGCTCGACCCGCAAGTCGAAGTAGTCGAGAAGTTAACGTTGATTAAGTCCGAGGACGAGATCGGCGCGATCCGCAAAGCCGCGGAAATTGCGGACCAGGTCTATGAGAATGTTTTGCCGGTCATAAAACCCGGTGTGTCGGAACTGGAAGTTGCTGCCGAGATCGCGTACCAAACGCGGCTCTGCGGCGGCGAGCGCGAGGCGTTTACGATCATCGTTGCAAGCGGCGAGCGTTCCGCGCTTCCGCACGGCGCGGCGAGCGATAAAAAAATTCGTAAGGGCGAGCTCATCACGCTCGACTTCGGATGCGTCTATAAAGGATTTAATTCGGACATGACGCGCACGGTCGCGCTCGGAAAAATTCCGACGGAACTGCAAAAGATCTACGAGATCGTCCGCGCGGCGCAGCAACGCGGGATCGATAAAGCCGCGGCCGGCATGACGGCCCGCGATCTCGATTCCGTTTGCCGCGATTACATTACGCTGCATGGTTATGGATCGAAGTTCGGCCATTCGACCGGGCACGGGTTGGGCATCGAAGTCCACGAGCTTCCGAAGGTTTCTCAGCGCGGAGAACGCTACAAGCTCGAAGCGAATATGGTCGTAACCATTGAGCCTGGAATTTATTTGGATGGCTTGGGCGGCGTTCGCATCGAGGACGATGTTGTCATTCGCCGCGAAGGCTGCGAAGTGCTGACGAATTCGCCGAAGGAACTGCGGGTGCTATAAGCAGTTTTTTTTCTCTGCTCAGGATGATAGTTCGAGATCCTTTGCAATCGCTTCGCGCTGCTGGTCGGTCAAGCGTGTGAAGTGATGATAGTTCGGATGGCGGATCATAATACTAACATCCGCCTGGCCGAAATGAAACCGTTCGATGTCTTGCTCCTCTAATTTCCAGCGAACATATTGCACCGCTGAAATCCTACCTTCTTCGGATTGCTCCTCGTCGAACACCGCTTCGATTTCTTTCTCACCAATCACAAGGTAGATGCAATGCTCGGGGAGGCCAACGAGGGAATCGAGTGTCGATCTTATTTTTTCCTTCTCCGTAATTTCGATAAGAAGGGTTGCCGAAAGCTCGTTGCGCGAAGGAAGCAACCGGCTGTAAGTATCGATCTCATGCTGGATTTGCTCGTCGTGGACTAACCTCTCAACGCGCATCATTTCCTGAATCTGAAAAAGCACGGTGTCGCGGTTCTCGAACACAAAGGTCATCACCGGTCCGACATGCACGCGCCGGTGTTTCTTCGCCTCGATCATACGCGCGCGATATTCGGGGCGGGCTTTTTCATATTGAGCTATGTCGAGGATGTCGTTAATGGAGATCATTGTCTGAACTGTGATTTATGTGATTTTTTTGATTGGCTCGATGATTAATTGTTAGAAGCTATGGTTCGTGTGATTATTTTGATCGGCTCGGTGATGATTTCAAGGCATGACGATCACTGTGATGCCAAATTATGTTTTCCAATCATAAAATTCAAATAAATCATAGTTCAGGGTTTTGGCGATACTTGGCGATACTTTGAATTCGTGAACCGGTGAAATTTCAGACTTTTTTCGCCAAAGTTGATAAGAAGTCCAGTCTGGATATTATACGCTTCCAAATAATTGATCGCCTGTGCAAGGTGAACGTTCTCGAGTTTAATCAAAGCCTTCAGTTCAACCGAAATCCTTCCCTCGACGAGAAAATCTACCCGCCTCATTCCGACATGCTCTCCTTTGTAGTAAATGGGCATGTCGTGTTCGCGCGAGAACTCAATACTTTCGTCCCTCAATTCAATTTCGAGAGAACGTTGATAGATAACCTCCTGAAAGCCATTCCCCAGCGAGGCATGAACTTTCATTGCGCAGCCAATGATGCGTCCGGTCAATTCGCTATCGACGAATTGATTATTTACAAAAGAGGAATGGCTCATGAAAAAATAAAATCAATTGCAAAAGTAAAACGAAGAAGACCGATTAATCATGCTCCAATCAAAGAAATCACATAAATCATAGTTCAGATAGTCCCATCGCCTTATATACGATTTCAATGGGGTGCATCGCTCGTTCTCCAGTGCCTTCTTCGATATGCAAATGCGCGAGCGAGCAATCGCTGGCAACCGTTGCCGGCTTATCTTTTTCGATCGCTTTGAATAGCTTCTTCCCTACGTCAAGTGAAATTTCGTAATATTCCTTTTTCGAGGACCACGCGCCGTCATGACCGGAGCATTGCTGGACCATCGTGACCGTTACGCTCGGAATAAGCTTCATCAGATCGCGCGAATTGAATCCGATATTTTGCACCCGCAGATGACACGGCAAGTGATAGGTAACCTTTTCATTCACCGTGACCGGAAACTCGAGCTTTATTTTCTTCTCACGATGCAGCCGCATAAGATATTCGCAGGGATCCACAATCGCAGCCATAACACGCTGTGCGGCGTCTTTATCGGTTGCATAATTTTCGTATTCGAGCCGGAGCATCATGGAGCAACTGGGGCTCATTCCGATTATTTTCATTCCCTGATTAGCGTAGGGAAGTAATCGCGCGATATTGCGATCGACCGTTTTCGTGACTTTCGCAACGCCGCCAGTTCCCAACTCCGGCATTCCGCAACATTCCTGCTCTGGAATTTCCACTTCGACGCCAAGCTTTTCCAGAATTTCCACATACTGCTTGCCGATCCACGGTTTATTCTGGTCGATCATGCAGGTATAAAAAAGCGCGACTTTATCCACAACCACCCCCTGCCCCCGCCTTGAAAAGGCGGGGGTTCTTTTGGTCCACCATTTTTGGAATGTCTCGCTCTGATATTCAGGAAGTTTTTTCCTTCGATCAATTCCAGCGACCTCTTCGAGAAGAACTCGTCCCAGCTTATTCTTCCCCGCCCAGTTCATCACGCCCGGGATCATCGCGGAGATTTTTCCGGAGCGGTCTGTATCGCCCGTGATCTCATCTCGGAGTTTTTGCTTCAGAGGCTTCCCTCGCTCTTTCGTTTTGATGGCATCCGCCCGCAAGAGCAAGCGCGGGAAGTCGAGCATATACTCGTGAGGCGGAGTGTAGGGACACTTCGGATAGCATAGCTTGCACTGATAGCAATAATCGACCGTATGGTCGTAATCCGATTTTGTCAGCTCGTGAACAGGAGTGCCGTGGGCATGTCCAGCCGCCGTCAACTTGTCATCTTCTGCATCGATGCGGTCGAAGAGATCGACAAACGGCGGGCATAGTCCATCGCATAACCGGCAGCCGTGGCACACTTCAACGACTCGCGTGAACTCGCGCTGGAGATCGGCGGAGTCCCAGTAAAGAGGATCGTGAGTGTCGAAGGTCATGGAAGAGAACCGGGATTACACGGATTTGGATGGATTACGCGGACGATTTTTAGGATTATAAATGTAGTTGCAGCTTTGTAAAGGGCTGTAAGTTATAGCATCTCTATCTTTTCCCAGCTGTAGATTGAACGAATGACAATCGATTTGAAAGGATTACGGAACAACAATCCGCTAAATCGTCCGCGTAATCCATCCAAATCCACGTAATCCAGGTTCTGAATTTACGCTACAATAGAATCGCTTGCCTTCTGGAATCTTCCCGCGTGCGATTTCTCCGCCCGGGCAAGAGTCTCGAACCACTCGGCGATTTCGTCGAAGCCTTCCTGGCGCGCGGTCTTGGCAAAGCCGGGGTACATCTCGGTGTACTCGTAAGTTTCGCCGGCAATGGCGGCTTGCAGGTTTGTGGTCGTGTCACCGACAGGCAGGCCTGTCGCGGGGTCGCCGATTTCAGCGATATACTCCATGTGGCCAAAGGCGTGGCCCGTCTCGCCCTCGGCGGTATCGCGGAAGACGCCGGCAATATCGGGATAGCCCTCGATATCCGCCTGCCGCGCGAAATAGAGATAGCGCCGGTTCGCCTGCGATTCGCCCGCGAAGCCTTCTTTCAAATTCGTAAATGTCTTGCTGTTTTTGAGATCTGCCATGATGGTTCTAAAAAAATGGGTAAAAAGATTTTGGAATTGGTTTGCTAACAATTCTTTGTGCTGTTTCATTTTCGAGAACGCAATTAAGTAAATGGCCCATATTAGATGATAAGTTTGGGTGTCATTCCCGCGAAAGCGGGAATCCAGATCTTGAGTGCTCGAAAAAGCCGGGTCTGGATTCCCGCTTTCGCGGGAATGACAATGCGGCTTCTACCTGAACCAGGTACAAAACTGGCGAACAATCCTTCTATTACAATGTGTTTGATGAGCGATGCGTCAGTTAAAGTATTCGATTCTCCTTTTCCTGCTTACAGGATGCACTCAAGGGGGGACGAATTGCATGGTGACTTCGTGGAAATTGAGCGATGCTCAAATTACTTTTTCAGCTCGTGGTCAGCAATTCCTAATGGGGGATAGCACGGACGGTGGATGTGGCATTGCAGGAGTTATAACCATGGGTGGCAACTATAATCCTGCCGACTCAATGTTTTACGTCTCTGGAATTGCGTATAATGCTTCCATTGAATTCGAGTTTCGAGGACCTCTTAAACCTGGGAATTTTATCCTAGACAGGTCTCTTATCATTCCTGCCGATTCCGCTCATTGTCCGTGGTTACATGGAGCTGCAGGGGTTGCTTTTGGCAACGGTTCCGAAACTGAACCAAGATGGATTACAGACTCTCTCCATACGGGATTCCTAACGATCACTTCGATTGACTCGGTCAAGAATCTCTACAATGCTATTTTCAGCTTTTCAGCAATTGATACTACCACACATCTGGATACAGTGCATGTGGGAAATGGTGTCATAACTAAAATGATGGAACCCTATTAATGCTCCTCTCTCTCTCCACCTGGAAGCACGGCTTCCACCCCAATCAAGTAACGTTCGATGCACTCCAAAGCGGGAAGACCGCGCTCGATGCCGTCGAACTAGGCGCGCAGTATTGCGAATCGGATCTCGCCTGCATGTCCGTGGGCCGCGGAGGCCTGCCGGATGCCACCGGCGAAGTGACGCTCGATGCCTCCATCATGGATCACGATGGAAATTGCGGCTCCGTCGCGTTCGTACGAAATTACGAGCATGTTATTTCTATTGCTCGCCGTGTGATGGAGAAAACGCCGCATGTTATGCTTGCGGGCGAAGGTGCCGAGCAATTCGCGCAACAGCAAGGATTCGTGAAAACCGATCTGCTCACTGAAAAAGCGAAATCGCTATGGCAGCAATGGATGAGGCAGCCGGATAAGCTGCACGTTCGGCTCCGCCGCGCCGAGGAAGGCGAGCAGGAATATGTCTTTGTTCATGTAGAAGACTCACACGACACCATTGGCATTCTCGCGATGGACAGCGCCGGACATCTCGCCGGTGCCTGTACCACGAGCGGTCTCGCATTCAAAATGCATGGACGCGTGGGCGATTCTCCGATCATCGGCGCGGGACTGTACGTCGATGGCGCCGTCGCGGCCGCCGTTGCCACCGGCGATGGCGAACTTATGATGCGCGCGTGCTCGGCATTCAGTATTGTCGAATGGGTGCGGCAAGGGATTGAGCCATCGGAAGCCTGCGAGAGGGCCATCGCACGCGTCCGACGCGATAAACATCTTACCGATGATATGCAATGCGGCCTCATGGTCATTCGCGTTGATGGCGCCTGGGCCGCGCGCGGGCTGCGTCCCGGATTTCAACTCGCCGCTGCCAGTGAAACAGAATCCAATAAAATGCACGATATAGCATAGGATGTCATTGCGAGGAGCGTGATTCGACCGGAGGGAGCCGAACGCTCCTCGCAATGACGGTGGAAATACGCTCCCCTTTCGTAATTCTTAATTCCCCGGGCTGGCATTCACTTTGAAACACCCTATACTATGAATGACGACCGAGAACATTCTCAGCAGCAGATGCTTACGATGCACAAACGAAAGATCACCATGCCTGACGGCAAGCGGCAAATGATCTTTTACACTTTCTCGGATCCGGAGCATACTCAGAAACAAAATCTCTCTCCCAGCGGGAGAGGAACATCCGCCGCAGGCGGACCGGGTGAGGGCTCGCATGTCTGAACTTCGCTGGAACCCACTCTTAGGCGAATGGCTCGCGACCGCAACCGAGCGGCAGGAGCGCACCTTCCATCCGCCGCCGGATTACTGCCCGCTCTGCCCAACCAAACCCGGAGCCTTCGAGACCGAAGTGCCCGAGCCAACGTATGATGTTGTCGTCTTCGAAAACAAATTTCCGAGTTTGCGGCGCGATCCACCCACACCGGCGATCGAGGGTTCCGATCTATATCCCGTTCGACCCGCGCAGGGGGTGTGCGAAGTCGTGCTCTATTCGCCGGATCATAATGCGACGTTGGCTGGACTTCCGGCGCGGCAATACCTTAAACTTATTCTCGCCTGGACCGATCGGTACAAAGCCTTAGGCGCGCTCGATTTTGTAAAATACATTTTTATTTTTGAAAATAAGGGAAAAGAAATCGGGGTCACGCTGTCGCATCCGCATGGGCAAATTTATGCGTATCCATTCGTGCCGCCTATAGTCCAGCGCGAACTCAATCAATCCCTTCGGCATCATGAAGCCACGCGCGGCTGCCTGCTCTGCGATATAATGCAGCGCGAAAGAGACGATGGTCAGCGAGTTATTTTTCAGACCGATCATTTCGTTGCATATCTGCCATTCTTTGCGCGATGGCCGTATGAAGTACATATCTTGCCAAAACGACACATACAATCGTTCCTGGATTTCAACGAAGTAGAGCAAATCGATCTCGCGGTTGCGATGAAGCAATTACTCGTGGCCTACGATGCAGTTTTTCAAAAGTCAATGCCTTATATGATGAACATTCATCAAGCGCCGACAGATGGAATGCCGTACGATTATTATCATTTCCATATCGAGTTTTATCCGCCACTGCGCCAAGCCGATAAGCTGAAGTATCTCGCCGGCAGCGAGACCGGCGCGGGAGTATTTATCAATGATACGCTTGCGGAAGAAAAAGCAGCGGAACTAAGAAAGCTTGTGAGGCAGGTGGAATGGTAATACCCAGGTTCCAAACTGTCCTTGCGAGGAGAACTCAATGACCGAAGGGAGTTGAGTTCGACAATGCTACCCGTTGATGTTATGCAGAAGCTTCGTCGCATTAGGCTCCCTTCGGTCGCCGAACGCTTCTCGCAATTGAATCAACTCCCAAAAGCTTGCTTACATGGTAAATCCCGATCACGTTCAATTGGCTTTCTCTGATCGTTTTGGCACTGCCGAAGGCGTGCGGCTCTTTCGCGCGCCCGGCCGCGTCAATCTGATTGGCGAGCATACCGATTACAACGATGGCTTTGTGCTTCCTTGCGCAATTGATCGCGATACCGTCGTCGCCGCACGGCCACGCACGGATTCTGTCATTTCCGCTTATTCGATAAATCTCCATAAAGAAGGTTCGTTCGACCTGGGACAGCCTGCCGAAATCCGGAAAGGATATTGGTTGAATTATGTCGAAGGAACCGCGCGCGTTTTGAGACGAATGGGATTTACGATCGGCGGAGCAGATATTGTTTTGGAATCCGACGTGCCAGTCGGCGCGGGGCTTTCCTCTTCGGCATCGCTCGAAATGTCGGTCGCCACCGCACTGGTGCGGCTGGGCGGTCATCCAATGGACCGCAAGCGGATGGCACTCGCTTGTCAGGAAGGCGAGCATGAGTTTACCGGCGCGATGATCGGCATTATGGACCAATTCATTTCCGCATTTGGGGAAGCAGAGTCGGCGTTGCTTCTCGACTGCCGCTCGCTCGAAACAACATCGATACCGGTTGACCTCGAACAGTATGCACTTCTCATTTGCGATACCGGTGTAAAGCACAATCTTGCCGCATCGGCCTATAACGACCGCCGGGAAGAATGCCGCCAGGCCGTAGCTTGCTTATCGGTAGAGATTCCAGGCATTCGCGCGCTTCGAGATGTTACGATGGAGCAACTGGCGGCCTATGCATCCCGATTGTCTCCTCTGCTCTTAAAACGTGCCCGGCATGTGGTTGCCGAAAATGCGCGGACACTCGCGGCTGCGCAAGCGTTACTCGATGGAAATTATGAAGAGCTCTCGAAACTTATGTATGCCTCGCACGAGTCCTTGAGAAAAGATTATGAAGTGAGTGCTCCCGAACTCGATCTACTGGTGGAGACGTCTCACATGGTTCCCGGCGTATTCGGCATGCGCATGACGGGCGGCGGATTTGGCGGATGCACGGTAAGCTTTGTCACACCGGACCGTGTCGACGAGTTTACCTATCGTATGCAGGCGGCCTATGAAAAAGGTTTTGAACGAAATCTTTCCATTTACAATGTGAAGATCGTTCGAGGCGCGGAAGAAACCACCTAAGGAGACACTGATTTAGTTTCTCGAGATTCATAAGTAGAGGAAACCGAACTTGAGTATAAATTCCTTTAGTGTATCGTCGTTCTCACCGCATGGCCAAAAAAAAGCACTCTCCCGTTAGCAGTAAAACCCAATCGTTTTGGATGTGGCTCGGTCCCGGAATGGTGACGGGCGCCGCGGATGACGATCCCAGCGGCATTGCGACCTATTCGCAGGCGGGAGCTCAGCTTGGCCCGACCATATTATGGACGATGCTCTTTACCTGGCCCTTCATGAGCGCGATCCAGATGATTAGCAGCCAAATGGGCCGCGTCACCGGGCGAGGGCTCGCCGCGAACATGCGAAAATTCTATGGACGAAAGATTGCGTTGCCACTTGTGCTGCTCCTGCTTGTTTCCAATATATTCAATCTCGGCGCGGATATTATCGCTATGGGTTCCGCGGCAAAGCTTATTTTTGGCGGTTCTGAGCATATATTTGCTGTCTGTTTTACCATCGTTTCCGTTCTGCTTCAAATTTTTGTTCCCTATCATCGCTATGCAAATATTTTGAAATGGCTCACGTTTGTTCTCTTCGCGTATATTGGCGTTGTCTTTTTTGTGCGAATGCCCATTGCGGAAGTATTCAAAGGGACTTTTCTGCCACATCTCTCCTGGGATAAAGCCTATCTCACCACTTTCGTAGCCATTCTGGGAACGACGATCAGCCCGTATCTTTTTTTCTGGCAATCGTCGCAGGAGGTGGAGGAAGTCCGGTTACACCGAACGCAACACCCGTTAATCCGGCATCCGGAAGAAGCGCCCCGGGCGCTCCGCTGGATTCGGCGCGATACCCTGCTTGGGATGGGCTTCTCGAACATCGTCGCATACTTTGTCATACTTGCCACGGCTGCCACACTTCATGCGCATGGCATCACGCATATTGAAACGGCGGATCAGGCCGCGCAGGCGCTACGGCCGGTGGCGGGTGAATACTGCTTCCTGCTATTCGCGCTGGGTATTATCGGTACGGGCTTACTCGCGGTCCCGATTCTTGCAGGCTCCGCAGCTTTTGCGGTCGGCGAGGCGTTTCGCTTCCCCACGGGGTTAGAACAAAAGCCATTACACGCGAAGCGTTTTTATGGAGTGATCGTGTTCGCGATGCTACTCGGAATTGCGCTGATCTACATGAAGTTGAACCCGATTCGCGCGCTCTATTGGTCCGCGGTCCTTAATGGAATTATCTCGGCACCGATCATGATCGTCATTATGCTCATGGCCTCGCGGTCGCGAATCATGGGGGCGTTTACAATCTCGCGCACCTGGCGGTGGCTCGGTTGGGCCGCAACGGCAGTGATGGCCGTTGCTGTCATTGTCTTTTTTGTTACATTATAATTCCATAACTGGGGACACTTTCCGAGTGGAACGCTGTTCTACTAAAGAATCCCTGATCTTTTTTAAAAAGATTGATTTATGCTCAAGCGTGACGACGCCATCCGGCTCATTCGATCGGTCGCTCACCAGGTGGGCGCTTCGATTTCGGAGCGCGAAGAGGCTGCTACGTCTTCCGAGGCCTCGGATCTTGTGATCGAAGTACGACTCAAGGCCGAGCCGAAGCCCATACCGCCGATTCGGAATTCGCATGGCCCACGGCGTTACAAAGTGCTGCACGTCGAGGATATGGACCGCACGGCCAACCTTGTATTTTACTATCTTCGTGCGAGCTATGATGTCGATAACGAAAAAACAGGGGAAGGTGCCCTTGCGCGCGCGCTTAAAAACGAATACGATTATATTCTTCTGGATCTCGATCTCGGTCCGGGCATGACCGCCTATGACTTCGCGGAGTTGGTGCGCGAAACCGAGCATTATGCGACCGTCCCGATCATTGCACTCGCGGCGTACCACTCACGGAAAGATGTCGAGCAATCTATGCAGGCTGGATGTACCGCGTTTCTTTCAAAGCCCTTTCTCAAAGAGGACTTGCTGCATTTGATGGAAGAACTCGAAGCGAAAGTTCCCGCGGTGAAAGGAATCAACTAAATTTCCGTTTTCTCTCTATTTCAAGAAGAGGGAGTTCTATCGGAACCGCCCCGCGAAGCGCCCCGTTTGGCATCCTCCTCTTCGGAAGGGATCTTCAGGAGGAACAAGTTTAGGGACCGAGTCCCACGCACCGCGAACACGCCCAACCGAGTCAGGTCCGGAAGGAAGCAGCTCTCAGCGAAGTTTACGGGTGACGTGGTAAGCTTGGTCCCTTTTTTTATTGCCGCCGACCGGGAACATGCGAATGTTACTTCGGGTCGAGAATTGCATTCGTTTCTATAATCTCTCCTTCAATTCCGCAATCGCCTGTTCGCATTGCGAGCGGACGAGCGCGAAGGTCTCGCTTGCCTGCGCCGCATTTTTCGGCTCGGCACATAACTGCTCGACCGATTCCGCAAAGCCGGCCGCGGCACTCATGCCCATGAATTTCAGGTGCGGTTTCATCGCATGGACCCGGCGCCGGACATTATCGAGATCGTTTTGATTAAGTGCTGCCGTGACAGATTCGAGTTGTCCGGGGACACCCTCCAAAAACATACGGATATATTTCTTTAGCTGCTCGTCATTGCCCCCCGTGATTTCGCGGAGTGCATTAAGGTCGGTAACAGGCGTAGTAGATAATCGCTCATTCTCCGCTAATGAGCGGTCATCCGAGCCATTAGATCCATTCATGGTCTGTCGAGAAAAATTCGTCGGGGTTGCATCGATCCTCTCGGGCACGAAGGCCGCAGGAGGCGTAACTTTTCCACGATAGTATTTCGCGATTACGCGGAAAAGTTCATCTTGCTTGAACGGTTTTGGAACATAATCATTCATACCGGCCGCGAAGCAACGATCGATTTCGGACTTGATCACGCTCGCCGTGAGCGCAATGATAGGCACGTCCCGCTTGCCTCGTGGAAGATGCGCGCGAATGTGCTTCGTTGCTTCGATTCCATCCATTTCCGGCATCTGTACATCCATGAGCACGAGATCGAAGGCAAAATTTTGCAGAACCGTGATGGCTTCGAGACCATTCGAGGCAAGTTCGACCGCAACTTCCGGAATCATGTTGCGAAGAGTATCGGTAAGGACGATTTGATTGTACTCATTATCTTCGACCAGCAGCACGCGCATTCCTCGTAACGACGCAGCGTCGACGGATGCGGTTTCTTCCGGTTCGATCAGCACGTCCTCGCTTGCAACTTCGTACGGAATCGTGACGGCGAATTCCGAGCCCTGACCGGGCTCACTCTCAACCCCAATATGGCCCCCCTGAAGTTCGACGAGCGTGCGGGAGATCGTCAGGCCCAATCCGGTGCCACCATATCTCCGCGAGGTTTCGGCGTCCGCCTGCGAGAAAGAATCGAAGATCGACGACAGCTTCTCGCGCGGGATACCAATTCCCGTGTCGCGCACGGCAATGCGGACGTTCATGTGCCGGTCGCCGGCGATACTCGCGCTCACCAGAATTTTCACGGAGCCGTGCTCCGTAAACTTCACGGCGTTGCTGAGGAGGTTCATCAATACCTGAGAGAGTCGGGCAGGGTCGCCAATGACCACACGTGGCGTCGATTCCGCAATTTCCTCGGTGAGTGTAATACCATGCGCTTCCGCTTTAAGGTGCATAATTTCCATCGCATGGCCGGTAACATCCTGGAGGCGGAACGGGATGTGTTCGAACTCCATTTTGCCAGCTTGCAATTTTGAAAGGTCGAGTATATCATTGATGATGACCAGAAGGTTGTCCGCCGAAGACTGGATAGCTTCCAGATAGTCGCGCTGCTTCGTGGAGAGCGGCGTATCGAGCAGAAGAGTGGTCATGCCAAGCACGGCATTCATGGGCGTGCGAATTTCGTGGCTCATGTTCGCCAGGAACTGATGCTCGAGCCGTTCACTGGTCTCCGCACGCTCCTTCGCAGCCGCCAATTCTTTGTTGATACGTTGGAGTTGCCGCTCGTTCCGATAAAAAATCAGGGCGACGAGACAGAGCACCGCCGCAAATCCAATAATCGAATAATTGATAATCCTCTGCCGGACGATCTCTTGATTTTGGGTGGCAATTTCGCGCTCGCGCTTGCTCGCCTCATATTTTTGTTCCATGTCGTCGAGAATGCGGCTCTTATCGACGTTATAAATGGAATCGTGAAGGGCACTCCCCTTCTGAAGAAAATTATACGCCGATTCAAAATTCCCCGTCTGAGCATAGGCCCGCGCAAGGCTTAGATATCCATCGACCAACTCGCGTTTGGCTCCGATACGCTCATCGATGGACCGGGCGAGATTAAGATAAAAAAAGGCGCTATCCGCATGATGCAGCACAAGAAAAAGATTTCCAAGCTGCGCATACGCGCTGGCCATATAAATCGAATTGGGTCCGATCGTCTGGTGCATTTCGATCGACAGGCGATAGTAGTAGAGGGTACTATCGAGCATACCCTTATTTTCAAATACTCTTCCAATATTACCAAGCACGCGAGCACGTTGATCGTGCTCATTTGCCTGGCGATAGATCTCCTCGCTTCGCCGAAAATACAGAAGCGAACTATCGAGTCCCGCTGCAAGGGGAATCGATCGCATGGAGCCGTTAAAGCTACGGCCAATGTTGTTATAGATCGCGGCAACGGCCATCGAATTTCGTGACTGGGATTCCCACGCCAGCGCGAGCCGCAAATATTTTAATGCGGTTTCCGGTTCCTGCTGATCGAGATAGAGGCAGCCAAGATTGTCAAAGGCATTGCCAATACCAATGGAATCGTGTCGAGCCTGAACAATCGTAAGTCCGGTCAGAAAATAATCGAGCGATTCATCGTAGCTCGCAATTTCCAGATCATTCCAACCTAACTGACTATACGCTTGAGCAAGAAGCTCGGAATCTCCTATACTTTCGGCAGTTTTTATGGTTTGTAACAGCTGAGCGCCCGCGCGGTCGTATTCTCCGGCGTTGGAATATAATTTTGCTACAAATAATTGGAAGCGCGCGGCGCGGTGTGAATCCCCGGCTTTCTCGGCAAATTGATACGACTGCGTAGCATAGCTCATCGCCGTCGCGGTGTCCGCATCTTCGATGGCCGTCGCGAGTTGGAGCAGGATATCACTTCGTTCCGTATCCTGGGTTGCATACGCATAAGCGGTGTGAAGACTATCGAAATAGCGTTGGTCTTGCGCCCATGCAGAAGGGGCTGGAACTAATACCAATAGCGCTCCGAAACATACAACAAGACAAAAGGACAAAAATAACTTCATAGCAAGAATCGATCTCAATGGAGTCGCAAATAAACGATGTACCCGAACAGCGCCAGCACCAATACCCAAAAGACGAGGTTCATCGACTTTTGGAAACCGTTCGATTTCTTCAGCGTACGAAGTTTGCCAATGTGCGTGAGCGCAAGTTCTAATTTATGGAATGCCGTCTCGTTCTTTACAATGTAATCGTAGGCGCCATATTTGATCGTATTCGAAGCGACTTCGATTCGGTCTTGTCCGGTAAGAAATACGACCGGCAAATTCGGATATCGTGCTTTCAATTTCGAAAGGATCTGAAGACCGTTCATGGCATCGGCTTTGATCGAATCGAGTTGATAATCGAGAACAGCAACATCCGGCTCCTGGGCAATCGCGGCAAGAGCATCCTCGCCGGTATTGAAGATTGAGATGTTCGAACCGGGAAAGGTTTTTTCAATAGTATCTCGGACCATCTCGCAAATCGCGGGATCGTCATCGATCACGGTAACGGTAAGTTTGCCGCCAGGGCTCATGTAATTTACCGGAAAAGGGATTAGCGAACTTCTCCGGCATCCCTAAAAGCCAAAAAACGGGGAGAAAGTTTGCCTTAGCGGAAGGGATTTCGGATGGTAAGAGTGCCTTCGATAATCAGGCCGTCATGCATGTCTTCGCTATAGAAGATGCTCGCTCCGAGTTCGAGGGCGGCGACGATCAGAAGACTATCCCAATGCGAGAAATTATAACGCTCTCGAAGGCGGGATGCGCCGAGAAAGTGCTCGGTCTTCAGAACGAGTGGATGGTATATCGACTCGAATTCTGTTATCATTTCACGAATTCGATGCTCGGAGGTCTTTGACTTTCGAAGGATTGCATTACAAAGTTCGGCAACAATTTGCTGACTGACGATAACGTCGCTCCGTTCGACGATCTCTTTAGCTATCAGATGTTTAGTCATGTCCTGATCAGACATGAAAGCGTAGACCCAAATATTGGTGTCTGGAAAAATCACCCTTAGCGGCCTTCGTAATTTTCTTCGCGAGTGGAAGGCTTAAAGCCGGGAATAATAATAGGATTTTCTATCATTTCCCTAATTACACCCTTTTTAAGCTTCGATGAAGGCGAAGTGGTAACCTGCACATGCAGGATTTCTTTGTGGGCCAACTCATCCACGAATTCCTCCGGGACGGGGATTTTGCCGTCTTTGCTTAGATGAGTGTCAAATTCAATAAAGTCCATGATTTTCCTCTTCTGTCATCGTAACGGCTTCAAGTCCCGTTTAGTTGTTGAGAATCAAACCGTTCCAACCCGTTCCTCTCCTTGATACAGCGGTTTCTCGAACACCCGGTAGCGCTTATATGCCTCGCCATTCATCACTTGCGCGGCGCGGGTCATCATCGCATTGTCTTCCAAAACCCACGAGGCTTCGCCATATTTAATTCCCTTCTGTTTTGCGCGTTCCATAATGACACGATAGAGCAACGCATCCACCGCACGCCCGCGGTACTCCGGCATAACACCGAGCAGGACAATGCGCAGATTGTCGATTGCCTTTTTCTTCGTCATCAAATTGGAAATAGCAGTGGGCAAATTCATCGCGCCTTTGGGAATCTGCTTACCTGCGAGAAATGCCTGATTGATGTCCGGAATGCAAAGCGAAAATCCGATGGTCTGCATTTTTCCGTTCGCATCCGGCGCTTCCGCGAAGAGAACAAAATCGGGATCGATAATTTGCTTTAGCTCGGTCGCGAGCATCGTGATTTCGTCGGCATCCAGCGGCACGGCACCCCAATTCTCTTCCCAGCCGCGAGAATAGAGGTCACGGATGAGATTTACTTCCTCGTCATATTTTTTCATATCGAGTGAGCGAATGCGCACCTTCGATCGCTCGCGAAGGATATTCGTAACCCGTTCGATTTTCGGCGAGAGCGATTTTGTTTCAGTAATTCGCCACGCGAGCAAATCCTGCACTTTTGTGTAGTCCGCTTGCTCCCAAAGTTTTTTATAGTAGCTCGGATGATACGGCATCATCACCGCTGGCGGAAATTCGAAACCCTCCACGAGCAAGCCTACTTCATCGTTAATCGATGGACTGATTGGCCCACGCACCTGCTTCATGCCATGCGAGCGAAGAAAATCTTCCGCGGCAGTAAAGAGGGCATCGGCAACATGCGTCTCTTCAATGGAATCGAAAAAGCCGATGAAGCCAATTTTATCTTTATACAGCTCATTGTGCCGATGATTGATTATCGCGGCGATGCGACCCACGACTTTGCCCTGCGCATCTTCGGCTAAGAAAAGCTGGCTTGTGGCGTGTTTGTAAAATGGATTTTTCGCTTCGTCAATTAGGCGCATGCGGTCCATTTCGAGCGGCGGAACCCAATTCTTTTCGTTTTGATAAAGCTCCCAGGGCAGCCGAATGAAACGGAGTTTGTCTTTTCTGTTTTCGACTTTTCGAATTTTAATGGCCGGTGTCGTGGAAGGCGTCGATGGGATGGACGCAGGAATGGTAACTTCGGTTGGTCCTTCCTCTTCATCTAAAACACCTAACTCTTCGCCGATCTCTTTGAAGAGTTCAAGAATTTTATCGAGATGCTGTTTTTCATGCGTCGCCATAAAGCTGGTACGCATCATTTGCATCCCCTGCATGACGCCGGGCACCACAAAGGCATTCACAAATACGCCGGCGTCGAACAGCTTGCGCCAGAAGACAAGCGTCTTAATATCGTCGCCAATAATAACCGGTACGATCCCTGTTTTCGATTCGATGACTTTGAATCCCATCGCTTTGAACTCGCGGCGCATGTAATCGGCATTGTCGATCAGGTGCTTCATGCGTTCCGGTTCCTCGCGCAGAATTTTAAGTGACATCAATGCGGCCGCTACGGAAGCCGGCGTGGGACTCGCGGAAAAAATCAGCGCCTGGGCTTGGTGCTTGATATAATTGATGACGCGTTCTTCGCCGACGACAAATCCTCCCAAACTAGCGAATGTTTTCGAGAACGTTCCCATTGTCAGATCGGTCTCTTTGACGAGATTGAAATAGCTCGCCGTACCGCGTCCGCCTTCGCCGATCACACCAACGGCGTGGGCGTCATCGACCATAATGCGTGCATTGTACATTCCCGCAAGCTCCACCATTCGCGGCAAATCGACAATTTCGCCCGAAGTCGAAAAAACTCCATCGCTGACAATCAGCTTCGGCGCGTCCACGGGTAATTTGGAAATGCGGCGTTCCAAATCGGCCATATCATTATGGTTATAGCGAACAACTTCGCCATACATGCCTTTCGACATGAGATTTCCGGCCACGATGCAGGCATGATTGTCTTTATCACTAATAACATATTCCCCGCGGCCGCATAGCGTCGGAATAACTCCTTGCGCTGTCTGATAGCCTGTCGAGAAAAGAAGGCAGGCTTCTTTCTGAAAATAGTCGGCCATTTCCCTTTCAAGCTCTTCATGCAAGCGAACAGTGCCAGTGAGATAGCGCGATCCGGAGCAACCGGTACCGTAGCGCTCGATCGCTTTTATCGCTGCCTCTTTCACGCGCGGATCGGCCGTTAGACCGAGATAATTATTCGAGCCGGCCATGATCATCTTTCGGCCTTCGATCTGCACGACCGGGCCTTCATTTTCCTCGATTGCGCGAAAATAGGGGTAATAACCGGCTTCTTTGACTTCATCGGCACGCGTGAAGTCGTAACATTTCTGAAATAAGTCCACAGGAGGAGAAATTACGAATTATGAATTGCAAATTACGGAAAGGAGGACAATATCTCTGGCCTCCCGAGGAGACTGTAAACGCAAAGAGGGAGTCCTGAACTCCCTGTAATTACAAAGTCCCATACACTATACAAATTGGGGACGGCCTTGTATTTGAGTGATGTGTTCGTATTGAACAATGAAAAGGACACTCGATTTTTTAAAGAATATCGTTCGAATGAAAAAAGTACAGAAAAAGAAAACGCTTCGTGAATCGCTTCACCTTTACCGCACGGTCGCAGGATGGAACGGAGAATCGGCCACCGAATTGTTAAAATCGGTTCGCCGCCTTGCCGAGGGGAGTCCTGGCTTGCTTATGCGAATGGCGGCAATGCACCTCAACCGGTATCGCGTTCCGCGCGAGATGCGATTCGATTACAGCGAACTCCGCGAACCGGTGCTTGCGGTCGATAAACGTGGACTCGCGTTGGTCGGTACGCTACGCGCTCCGAAGGTAATGCCGCTCGTGAAAATTTAAATTTTTCATTACCGATTATCTTAGGACGACCAACGGCCGGCTCGCCACACCGCGCTCTGAGCGAAGGATAAGCTGATAGGCGCCATTCGGAAGACCGGCCGTTTCAATCTCGATCGGCACCGCGGTTTCTTCGATCGTGCCGGAAAAATAATTGCGGACGGCTCGTCCCAATGGATCGTATAACGTGAGTTGTGCCTCCTGCGGCGTTGACGAGCCAAAAATAACGCGCGAAACGCCGCTGCTTGGATTCGGAAACGGTTCGCCAAGTTTAAGCGCGGCTGCCGCCGCCACACCCGAAGCAACTCCGCTCTGCGCCTGATTCCAGGGAAACTTGAAGGCGCGATACGAAAAGATTGGGGAAGCGATATGAAGTTCGTAGACGATCTTTTCATCCGGGGTCACTTCTGTGACTGCCGGTTGATCGACGTATCCCGTGTGAGGGCTGAATGCAAGCCCCCAACTTATTAAGGTATTTCCATTATCCAGACGCTGAACATACCCCATTGCCGTGCTCTGCATGGTCGAATCGCGATCGAAATGCCAGGCCAGCGTGGCGGTCATCGATGGTATGTCCAGGTTATACTCGCACGCTCTGGCGAATTCCTTTTTTGTAATAGTTGTATCGTAGTTAGGCGGGTCGCTGAGGCTATCGATACTGGTGTCCGACGCGAAGTGCGTATAATTCCCATTATCGAAAAGCGTAAGATCGCCATTTGCAATGCGCCGGATTGCATGTTGATGTGAAAAGTGTATCGAATCGTTCACAAATTTAAATTGATTGTGCTTTCCGCCCAAGCGCCAAATAAAGGAACCTGCCTGGTCCGTTCTATTGATTTTCGAAATTTCGTCGAGGTGCCGAGAGGAAAGCAAAATATTCCCATCGGTATCCTGCTGGATAGCATTGGCGTGCACCCCGTCCACGACGGCGCCGGTGAGATCTTCGTTCTCAGCGTCGGTGTCCAGAAAATGTCCGGGATCCCACGATCTCCAAACCCACACCGGGCTTTTCTTCGCATCTAACTCTTCAATCACTGCTCCAACAAAATTGGCCTTCTTGTTTCCATTCGGTATGTCCTTGCTCATATCCCACCCGGGCAGCGTATCGACGCCCAGCATCAGAACATGTCCGTTATTAAGGAATTGCATGTCATGGAAATCGGTCGCATAGGAAGCGCTATCGCCCCGAATATCGAAGCTGTCGATAACCGTGTAGGTCGAATCCATCACATAATATTTGGTGCCGGCGTCCATAATGGCTTGCGAACCCGGCACATATCCTCCCTCGCAGAAGGCAAGATGCCCATTGGGAAGGACCTTAAAATCATAATCGAGCATACGCGAAGGCTTGGCGTAATAGATCGGGTTTGCCAGCGAATCGAGAATCATCCGGTACGCATTGGTCGAGCCAGCGCCCGTGGCGGCGCTGAATGTCGCTAAGAAGAGCTTTCCCGGAGCCGGATGATCGTCCGTCAGCACCGTCATCATCGGCCAATCGGTCGGAAGCGAGGCTGGAGAATTTAAATTGACTTGACTCGGCGGTTCGATATACGGGCTGCCGTTATTGACTTCGCGATTCATTGTCACGGCAGAAATTTCGAACGAAAAAGAGACCGGTTCACAAAACTGGCCATTGAAGGTAGCAATGCCATCCCCGGAATGAACCGTAACTGTTTCCCCGGGAGCAAATGGCTCGTTTGGCCTAAAGATAATTGTGCGGCCATCGTCTGAAACGCGAACGGTACCAGCGTGAACGCCGGACGCGGAGCCGGCTACGACGAATGCTTCGGATGAAACGCTCGATGGGACGATCGGGGCCGCCGACCTAACAATAATAACGCTATGTGCTGGAATGTAGCGCGAGCCATCCATCGGGAAATGATATTCGATCGAAGGAGACTGCGCGTGCACAGGGCCAGAGCACAAGATTACGAAAAAACTTAATGCGAAAAAAAACGAGAGCCGGTATAAATGAATCATAAAATCAAAGGGTTGAACGTGACCACGTAAATAGTGTAACCCTGTTACATGCGGATTGTAACAACCTCTTACTACGAGAATACTCCTTTTATAGGTGGCCGTTCTGTACCAGTGCGCCCAACCGTTCGATGTGTGCTCCGAGCGCTTTCCGGCCTTTTCGCGAAAGCTTGTAGCTCGATACTGGCTTTTTCGCTACAAATCGTTTCCTTGCCGTTACATATCCCGCCTCTTCGAGCTTCTTTAGGTGAATGCTAAGATTCCCGTCCGTTGCGCCGGTCTTCTCGCGCAGGAAGGTAAACTCCGCCTCCTCCACGGAGACGAGGACGGCCATGATCGCCAGCCGAATGCGCGAGTGGAGCAACTCGTCGAGCTGCTGATAATCGAATTGCTCGGCCATGGCTCAGGCCTCCGCCGATTGGGATGTTATGCGCTTATACCGACGCATCAATACAATTCCAGGCACAACCTGAAAGAGGATAAGCATCGCCGCATTGATCCCGATGACATGGACCGAAGGCCATAGATACATTACAATCGCTCCCCCCCACCAAGCAAAGCCGATATTGCGAAGCCATTTTATATCGTGCGCAATGCCGCTAAGGTAATATGCGATGCCAAGAATGAGCGAAGTCACGAACGTTACATAAAATGGATGAATAGAAGGCTCGGCTGGATTGGAGTGCCGGAAAACCAGGATGAGTACGATGCTAAGCCCAAGCGCGCTGCCGCAAGCGGTCCAAATCGAACGTTGTATCCGATCGAGGAAACTCGGCGCGCGCTGAGTCTGCTTTCGCTGTTGGATCAGGTAATAAATGCTCGATCCCCAGCCGATGAGCACGAGCACCATCCAGACAAAGCCGATGTAGAGATCGCGCTGCGTTAAGACCGAGATATAAGTTATGCCCATGCCAACCGCGACGATGAGCCCCCAAAGAACGTAGGGCTTGCCGTCCTCCACAAACGAGGCGCGGCTATCGGCAATGATGCTGCGAATGTACTGAAGTTCGTCCTCGGGACGAGATGGGTTGTTTGTGTTTTCCATGGTTAATTTATAAAGCACTTTGAAATACAAAGTACTTTAACGCGCATTTCCTTATTCCATTCCAGTATCGTAAAAAAATCTTTTTACTATAATTTATCGTTGGAATAAAAAACGGACAGATTATGGCAACGAACTGCGGGCATCTCGATCAGATCAAAAATGTTAAACCGCGCACTCCCAATGGCTGCGAGGAATGTTTGAAAATGGGCGACTCCTGGGTTCACCTGAGACTCTGCATGAGTTGCGGTCACGTCGGTTGCTGCGATCAATCGAAAAATAAGCACGCCACCAAACACTTTCATAGCTCCGGCCACCCGATCATCAAATCCTTCGAGCCGGATGAAGATTGGATGTATTGCTATCCCGACGATCTTTTTATGGAATAAAATCGGGCTTGGACCTACGCGATCTTTCGTTCCAAAAATGCGCGGTCCCACTGCCCAAGATTCGACACGACTTCATACGTACTGGAAAGAAATTCTGCGATCGTCTTTTCAGGAGATGGAGACGATCGCACATCGTCATACGGCAGAATAAATTCTCCCATTTTTTCATTCCAATATGCGCCGATGGGGCGGATACCCACATCTTTCAATCCTTCCAAGGTGGGATAGCGGTAGGCATAAAATGCCGGCTGCTTCAACCTTCCATCGCCAGGCCAGAAACCGGCCGCAAAATGCTCTTCGTCTCCGCCAATGCGCTCCATCCTATTCGCATGAGGACCGGATTTGCACGCGCGTCCGGAATAGCGAGAGATTGCAAGATCGAACGAACCCCAATAAAATTGCACCGGGCTGCTCTTGCCCGCGAAGCCGGAACGAAATTTCTCGAAAATTCCTGCGACGCGCGAAACGATAATCCAAAACCGGCGGACTGCTTCCGGATCGTATGATCGATGTGCGGTATCTGCATCGATTGGAATTTTGTCCTCCATTTCCTGTGGCGCGGAGCTAATCACAATCTCGATGGACATTTCACGAAGTGAGGATAGTAGAAGTTGATATAATTCCGCAACCGGATGAGCAGAAAGTTCAATTGTTCTTTTGTTACCCTCGCTATCGAGGATTTCAACGATATGCGAAATAAAGTCGAACCGGATTTCGAAAATGCGTAGGCCATAAGGAATTGGGCCGGTCGTAATTCCACGCGCCCAAATGGAATAGGCAACATGCCACCATTCATGGAGGAAGGGTGAAAGGGCAAGCTTTATTTTACCAGGAATTTGCGTATAGAGATGCAGTGTCTCGTACGTATCGAGCCAGTCTTCGTATGGCAGCGGGGGCCAAAGCTCGGTGTTCGGCATCGTTTAGTTAGCGAGCATTTCCTCTTCCAGATCGAACGAAGAGAGCGCGCGAAGCCCGCGGAAGCGGTCGACGATAAGCTCCATCGAAAGATTTTCGATTCCCTCGGTCGAAAACTTCGCACAGCAAAAGCTTGCGAGGACCGTGCCGTAAATTACGGCGCGCTTGGCATCTTCATAGCTTGTCGAGCCACGCTTTGCGAGATAGCCGATGAAGCCGCCCATAAAGGTATCCCCCGCGCCGGTGGGATCGAAAATCTCTTCGAGCGGATACGCCGGAGCCGAAAAAATATGCTCATTGTAAAAGAGCAGCGACCCGTGTTCCCCCTTTTTAATGACGACGATCCGCGGGCGTTCTTCCGCGAGCATCTCCTGCAATTTTCGGCCGGCCGCGATAAGGCTCGGATGCTCGACGAGGAGCCGCGCTTCACTATCGTTGACGACGAGCGCGTTCGATAATTTCAGTGTTCGTTCAAGGCTCTCGCGATTGCCCGTAATCCAAAAGTTCATCGTGTCTAAAAGCACTAATCGAGGCCGCCGGTCGAGTTGTTCGATCACTTCGCGCTGAAGATCCGGCTGGATATTGCCGAGGACGAGAAAGTCCGGCTTCTTGAAATGCTCCGGTACGCGTGGCTTAAAATCGGCGAAGACGTTAAGATTTGTCGCGATCGTGTCCCGCGTGTTCATGTCGTAATGATAGCGGCCATGCCAGGAAAACGTCTTGCCGCCCTTGACGGTCTCGATGCCGGAGGTATCGATCGAGCGGTTACGAAAAAGCTCCCACGCGCGTTCGGGAAAATCATCCCCGACCACACCGACGACGCCGAGCCGCTCCGGGCTGAAATAACTCGCGGCGAGCGAAATAAACGTGGCGCTGCCGCCCAATGCGAGTTCCCGCGTGGCGAACGGCGTTTCAATAATATCTAATGCGAGTGAACCGACGATAAGAAGTGACAAGTTTAAAGTGCTAAAATGCTGAGTGCTAAATTGTTGAGTGCTGATGAACATCATAGGACGTAGGAAAGCTTCATGCCCGTAATTCTGTCTAATGTAATCTTCCCTGTCTGCCCCACATTATTTGAATATAGAATGGAACCCAAGAAAATAAACATTAGCTACAACGTCATGCTCGTTGTTCTGATGGCGCTTGTAATCGGCTTCGATTTGTTGGCCCACACGGCTTTGTCAAGCATCTATCCTGGTGCAGCGCGGCATGATCCACATTCAATCAAATCCTTTGCAAGCATCGCCATCGTAGTGCTCTCCATGAGAATACAGCGCTCGAATCCTGCATTCCAGCAGGGCGGCTTTCGGAAACCGCAGTTCATCGCTATTCTCGGAGTGGCTATCCTCATGGGAGTTTTTCTTGGGGCATTGAGCTATCTCGGATAGTATCTTTGCCCTTAACTGCGGATAATTTGGTGCTCCCGGCTTTCCGGGAGCGCCTTTCATTTAAAGGCCGGGAGTTAAGTCCTCTCTTTACGGTGTTCCGCTCCAATACGCATGATCGCTCGGCTCGCTCTCGGTTTTTTCTTACTTTTTGTGGCTACCGCTCAGGCCCAGAGCCTATTGCCCGAAGCCAAGCGGCTGGCGCATCCTCCCGGTGTGGCGCTCGTGCTTTCCGGCGGCGGATTGAAAGGCTTCGCCCACATCGGCGTGTTGGACGTACTCGATTCGGCGCATGTCCCGATCGATTTAATCGCCGGCACGAGCATCGGCGCGGTGGTCGGCGGATTATATGCCGCGGGATATTCGCCGAAGCAATTAGAGACGTTTGCCAAAGAAGTAAACTGGGGCGAGGTGCTGGGAATTCAGAGCGGATCCGATCGTTCCCAGCGTGTCCTGAACCAGAAGGACATGGACCACGCGCTGCTCTCGCTTCGGTTCACCGGTTTTTTCAAGCCCGTTATTCCTCAGGCTATCTCGAATGGCGAGCGGCTCACGATGCTGCTGAACGAAATGGTATTGAACGCGCCGGCGGGCGTTCCGCGCGATTTCCTGCGCGATCTTCGTGTGCCGTTCGTCGCCGTCACGACCGACATCGTGCATGGCACACCTCGCTTGCTCACGAATGGGGATCTTACCGAAGCGCTCCGTGCGAGCGCCACACTGCCGCTCCGCTTTAGTCCGCTTCCGGGAGATTCGGAAATTCTGATGGATGGCGGCCTTATCGCAAATATCCCCGCTGACGTAGCCCGGTCGCTTGGCGCTTCCCGCGTGATCGTTTCGAATGCCACGGCGGGGCTCCATGCTCGCGACGCGCTGAATACCCCATGGGATGTCGCCGATCAGGTCATCACCCTGATGATGCTGCGCGAGAATGAAAAAGAGCTGAAGCTCTCAGACTGCACGATCACTCCCGACGTTTCCGGCTTCGACGAAAACGATTACGCGAACATTCCCGCCATGATCGAGGCGGGCCGCGAGGCCGCCCGCGCCATGCTTCCGAAAATCGAAAGCCAGATTGCTTCCCTCGCCGATCCCCCGGCTCCGTTGCATTCCGAGGATACGCTCTTGCCAGTCCTCCAACAGCTTCGGATTATTAGTACTAAGGGGGAGTTTGTCGATTCATCCCTGCTTGCAGGCAAATTGGCTTTAGGACAGCCGCTCCTTCGGTCGCAGAACATGAAAACAATCGAAGAGCAAGTGCTTCACGATTACCGCTCGCGAGGCTATAGTCTCGTTCGCATCGATAGCGTCGTTCTAAGGCCTCGCACAGGCCGCGCCGATCTATATCTCGACGAAGGACATATCGCGCGCATTGCCGTCCATGGTGGGGAAAATACGGACACCGACTTTGTCCTGCGCGAATTGTCCTTTAATCGCGGCAATATTTTTCGAGCGGCGGCGGGAGAGCGGTCCTTGCAGAATTTAACGGGTACCGGGCTGTTCGATTTTGCCATTCTGCAAATTTCTTACGACAGCCTTTGGCCCGGAACACGATATATCACGAGCCTCGATACGTTTGCATCGCCCGAAGATAGGCCAACGAGCGGCGAGCCGTCCTTAGGCCCGACCGTGATTCTGACCGTCCACTCCGAAAGTCCGAATGTTATCCGACTCGGCGTTTTGGCCGATAACGAATTCGGCGCGGAGTTCTCGGCGGAATTAGCAAATGAGAATATCGGCGGGACCGGCATGGAGTATTCGCTCCTGGGTAGTTTAGGATCGCTCGCACGATCCGCTTCGCTCGACTTCGGAGCGCCGAGGCTTCTGCACGGCTTTGGCGTCCTCGATGCCAAAGTATATTCGGGATACCGCGACATCAATGTTTACTCGCTCAAAACAACGATTAGCGAAGACCGAATCCGGAGCAGCGTCTCGGATGTCGTTCGGGAATCGCGGGACTTTGGCGTGCGACTTCGGGCGGGCGGACAGGTCGAGCGTCTGGGCGCAATTACCATAGAGATCCGAGCCGAACACCAGCGGTGGGCAAGCTTGCGCGATAGCGCGAACGGAGCGTCGACGCACGCCGGAGACGATCAACTTCGCGCGCTCCGCGCGGAAATCTTACTCGATTCTCGTGACGATGACGATTACCCACACTTCGGCACCCTGCTTCGAGGCTATGCCGAAACGGGACTTAGCCTTTTCGGACAAGGAACGAATTATACGAAGATTTTTGGCGAACTGGAACAGGCTATTCCGGTATCGCAACTTCATACTCTGGTGCCACGGCTGCGACTTGGGTTTGGAGATGCATTATTACCGCGGCTCGAATCGTTCGATATGGGTGGAATGGAATCGTTTTATGGACTGAACGAGTATGAACTACGCGGCACGCAAATGATCGAAGGAAGTATTTCCTACCAAATTGCGATACCACACGCACTCTACTTCCCCACCTTCGTCTCGGCTCGATACGATATCGGAGCCATATGGCCGGAGCCCACAGAAATCAAGTTTGAATCGCTCTTGCATGGCCTGGGGGCGCAAGTGGGAGTGAAAACCCCGCTGGGCCTCGCGCAATTTGGAATGGGCGAGAATTTCCGGTTTGTCAAAGCTCCCGGCAGTAATCCGCTCAGCAAGCCGGCACAAGTGATTGCCTTAAACGCTCCCCATTTTTATTTCTCCATCGGATCGAAGCTGTAGAACTTGCTATTTTCGCGAATCATAAAAAACCCCGGAGGTCGTCCTCCGGGGCCTGTTCTTTCTCTTCTTTGAAAATGCTCGCTTTAGTTGTGAGTTAGTGAGATTAGCGAGCGGGTAAAGTCTTGCTTCGTAAACGTGTTACCGTCGGAGGTAGAGTACCACCAATCGTATTGAAAAATCGGTCCCACCCCCGCGCCATAGTATTTGTATTCGCGGTTGAAATCGAAATCTTCGATGGCGCCGGTTTTTATTTGTATTTCGGCGGTATGGCTCCACGTCCCCGCCGGGACCGTCTTTGAAAGATCGGCATTGGCAACGGTGCACGTGGTGGTGGGATTCGGTTCATTGATTACATCGTAGTCCCACGTTTCATTGTTATGAAAGCTCCGGACGAAAATGCATCGTTCCATAACGATTGGTCCGGTTTGGTTTTGGTGCTCCCATAGGAACGCGGAATCGGAATGTTCGCTGTACCAGATCGTATCCGTTTGCCATACATAGCTGCTGCTATTCGTAAAATCGTCGTAGCGTGTCCGCATAAGTCCGGCAATGCCCGCAAGGATGGTATCCGTGGAAATCGGTTTCTTTTTATCCATGGTAATCATGCCCTGGACACTGTCGCCAACATTCACGAACGCTCCGTGCGTTTTATTGCTTTTGGTCGACTGGAGATAATTAATATAGACCCACGGGCCACCGGCGTAGGCGCTTGTAACACGATAAGTGATCATGTAGCGGAAAAGAGAGTCTCCATTCGGGCCGATCTGATCGAAGCCCAAGGTGCGAACCGTGTCGTTCGCGCCAGTGAGTGTCTGGCTAATGGAGCCATCGCTATTATATATGTTTTCGACGTTTTTGAACGTATAGGTCCATCCCGCCGCCGTGTGATAGAAATAATCGCTCATGTTCGAGGAGCCTAAGCTCCCATGGGAGCCGCCCGGCCCAGCCGGGCCGTTCGGTGCGACGGAACACGATGCAAAAAGCATGGCCGTCGATGCGGTTGCGCAGGCAATTCCGACTCGGGTACGTCGGGTAAGCCGTGTGAGGTTAGGGGTTTTCATTGTTGTAGTGTATTATTTATTTGGGCAAATTGGGCAAATAATCAGAATGCCTGAGCTTGTTCGATCGCGAGCAACGGACCGAATCCCACCCGGGCAAACGGATGGATATTCGGTCGGAAGGCAGCATCGATGACGATGCTGTTGCTCGATCTAAAACAGACAGACAAACCGTAAGGCAGCGTGTGGCTACCTCCAGAACTCCGCAGGGCGTTACAGGATGCTCGTTTAATGCCGTGTGTTCGGCGAGGCCGGCCCACGGCGAGATCTGCCTTGCAAAACGGGCAGACATGCTCGCCATCGTTACCGATGTAGGAGCAGGAAGGGCAGGATTTAAGCATAAAGATTCAGAGCTAGTAAATTTCCGCAAGAGTACTTCGGAGCGCTTTCCGCGCTTTCAATATCGTGCGTTTAACATAGCTACAAGATAAGCGGCTAACTGTCAAAACCTCTGACACTTAGATATTTTTTCGAAAATATTGTCAAATTGCTGAATTCAGCAAGAAAACAAGGAAATATTTTTTTAGAGAATTTTTTAAGACCTACTCTCCATTTCAGAATGTGATGTTTGGGAAGAAAATTGTATCGAAATGATACAGTGTTTTTCTGTCTTTTCTAATTCATCTGCGCTTCTGGCTTCGGATTTTCGCCATAAACAATGACCGGCGTTCCTATCGGCGTCACACGAAACATCTCCTCGGCAGCGAACATCGGAATACGAACGCAACCATGGCTTGCCGGCTTCGCGGGCACGCTGTTATCGCCATGCAGGGCAAAACCGCCAGAGAAATACATAGGATCGAACATCAGCCCCAGCGCACTTTCTTTCCAGCCAGCAACTTTGTAGTAGACTTTGAATTTACCACGCGGAGTTCGGGCGAACTCCGTTCCTTTGTCAGGATAGTCGAATTGCTGCCCGCTTCCAGTCGAGACCGGTAGAATTCGATTGACTTGATCTGCCGGATCGACAACGAGAAGGACCTGATGATCGAGATCGACTTCCAGATGCTGTTCGTGAAGTGAAATGTGGGCGGACGGAATACTGGATGCCATGATACGCGCGACCGTGGAATCCGTTAGCTTTCCGGTTCGTGGAAGTCCGGCAAGCTTTTGAAATGCAATAACAGCCTGACGGTTTGCATCCTCTTTGAGGGAGCACGTTTTGCCCGTCCAGAAATGCAATTCATAGAGCTTTGCTATCGCGGCATCGATTTTTGTATTCGGGGCTGCATGGACTGGCGATGCTGCCGGGGCAGTGTGCTGTGCTAACGCCGGAGATATAGCCCATAACAGGAATACGCAGAAAATGGCTACCTTCCTCATCGGTTAGTAAATTACGAACCGAATGCCAGTAATGGACGCCCTTCTGCCTTAAGCTCAACGAATGAGGAATTTATAAGAAAAACTTTTTCATTTGTTTCCGCTCATACTTATAATTTAAGAAAGAAATTTAATCAGTATGCGGGACCAGGCTCGAATAGAGTGATCGCAATTCTTTCGAAGGCTCCGCGCGAAGTTCGGCCTTCAGCTTTTTTGTATAATTATCGAAGAGGCGTACCACGTTGGTGGTTTGCCGACGTTTGGCATTGATAAGAAGTAGTCCGCGTAGCGCCTCTTCATCGAACTCGTCTTGCGCGAGTAACTTGAAGCACATTTCCTCGGCGCGTTCGAGCAGCCCGCGCTCGAGCTCGATCTCGATCAACTGAACGGCTGCCGTGCGCCGTAGTGTGGCGAGTCGCGTCCGCAACCCATCGAGCCATGCGCCATAATTACCGCTCATAAAGGGGCCGCGATCCGTCAGCTTAATGATCTGTTCATAGTGGAAGGTGATGGAAAATAGCGCATTTCGTTTTCGCGCTTGCCGGGCTTCGTCGTAATGCCGGATCGCTTCCTCGCAGTCGACTTGGACGATGGGGCCAAGAAAATATCCCTCTTCATTTAAGAGCAGTGCTTCCGGATTTCCTAAGAAGGCGCGCGCTCGTTTAATCGTACTATACAGGGCATTTGCATTCGAGGCATCGGAATCCGGCCAGAGCAGATCGATCAAATGCTCCCTTGAGACGCCCTTTTTCGTTCCCTCTCGCGCCGCGCCGCGGCCAATCCTCGAATCGAGGGATTCCGCACGCGCCAGAACGAGCAAGGAAATAAGCTGCCGCACTTTATTATCGCGTCCGGAAGATGGATGATCGCTCATCCCCGGTTGCCCCGTTATTCCGTCTTTTCCATTTTCGCGCGGCGTGGAGGATCGCTCCCAACCGCTCAGGGGCACTATACGCTCCACATCGAGCGAACCAAAAGAAAAAAGCTGAATCGTCGGCTGTTGTTTTTCAAAGTCGTGGGCCGGTTCGCGTGCTCCGGGTGTTGCCATGCGAGCGCGTTCCAATTCATTGCGTTTTGGCAAAATTTCTTCAAACTCCTTCTGAAGTTGTTCTTCCAGGAGTGGCGCATCCCAGGATTGCGCTAATTCCACCATGGCTGCTGCTTGCATCTGAAGCCTTCCACGCAAGACCTGGCGTTCCGCGAGCGTCTGGGCGCGCCCAGCGAGGAGCCGAAGCAGACGCGATTCTGCAAGGGCAAATCGAAGATAATAGGGATTTCGCTCTTTGTATTCCGCGCGGACGTGCTCGGCTTCTCGCCGCGCTTCCTCGAATTGTCCCATTCCGGCATACGCCATGATGAGTGCGGTTCGAGCCGTCCGTTCGGCAAGTCGTTGCTCTCCGGCCAATTCCACGCTCGCTTTTGCCACGGCGAGGGATTCCTCGAACCGTCCCAGCCCAATAAGCGCCAGGGCCTTCTCATTTTGCGCCCAGGCCGCGAACGAATCGTGCTGATGGCTTGCCGCAAGCCGGATCGCCTCGTCGGAAAATTCCAACGCCGCATGATAACGGCCGAGAAAATTCATGGCGGTCGCCCGTCCCTCGATAAGCGAAATTCGCTGCAATAAATTGGGCGATTGCGCGACGACTCGCGCATCCTCGACTAAGCTTGCGAGCTGCAGCGAACACTCCTTAACTTTTTCGGCATCCTGATGAACTCCGGCGATGATCATGCGCCAAAGATAACTCATGATTTCGACGAAGCGAATTCCATAACGCCGGCCATTGGCAATTCCAAGGTCGCAATAGGCGGTGGCCCCTTTGACATCGCCCGAGCTAAAGGCCGCAAGTGCGGCTTGAACGAGAAACATCGTCTCGACCAGCGTGTTGCCATGCTCTTTGGCGAGCGCCATAATTTGCCGCGTGAGTTCACTGGCCTGCTCGCTCTGATCTTGCTTCAATTTGCTATTGACCGCAAGGCGATAATAGAGCGAGTACTCGTCGAACCGAGCATCGTCGGCGATCCGGTCCGCCAGCAGTTTCGCGGTCGGCATTCCTTCCTCGATAAGCGCATCGGCATCTTTAAATCGACCGGCATTCAAGAGTGCCTCTCCCTTCGCGCGAGTCAGCACGGTAAGTAAGTAGGCTCGTTCCAACGCGAGACGTTGCTCTCTATTTGGTTCCGGATGGCCGGTCTTCTGGCGCGAATCGGAACGGTGTGCAGGGTCCGTCCGTACGGCTTCGAGTGCGGTGCGCGCTTCCAATGCCCACCGTTCAAATTCCGAATAAGATGTTCGGCCGGCGCATAAGATCGCTCGCAGCATCGCCACGCGGCCGTGAGAAATCCCCTTGAACTCCGGCGAATAGAGGCTCGAAGCACGGATAAACTTGTCCAGCACTGCCGCAAATTCCAAATCGTGCTCCGCTTCGATCGAGGAACCGTTCCGTTGGTAAGCTTCCACGAGCAGGGTATGCAAATCGAGGAGCGCGCCCATCGCCGCTTCGCTTAAATCCGGCATCGCGGGCGACGCGAAGCGCCAGGTAATTTCGTCGCGGAAGGGGCGAATTCCAAGGAGCAACCGAAGGCACTCCTGTGGTTCTCGAGACCAAATCGAACGGACGACCTGCGAGCACCATAGTAAAAAATGCTCGACTTCTCCAAGCAATTCGGAGGATGGATCGTGTGACGATCGTTCAACGCTGACTTTGGTCAGCGCGAACGGAAGCGCCATAATGCTAAGAAAGGCGCTGCTGTATAGTGGCAATCGTTCGCGCCCTGCGATGCCGACAATGGTCAGAACAAGATCGTGCTCTTGCGCCACGGCATTTCGCGCGCTTTCGAGAACGGTGTTCCAAAAATGTGCGTGTGAAAATTCGTAGCACCAAGGCCCCATGGCCTCCTGCGAAGAGGAATCGGTAGAAAAAGAGATCGATGGCGTGGCGCGGCGAATGATCGATTTAAACGTAAGCAAGTCGACTGACCGCTGGAACAGCTCGTCGGAAAAATCTTCTGTGCCGAGCTTTGCCGACGATGTCCGATGCCGGATCAAGCTGCGAAGCAGCCGAACATCGAATTGCTCTCCGAGCAGCGCAGCATGCATTGCGACAGCCTGTTCGCTCGGGTTCAGCCGCTCCACCTCCCGCTGAAACCGGGCGAGCATTTCCTGCTCTCCCGTATCGGACACTGCAGCATCCGGGACCGCCGTCGGGTCTTCCAGCCATTGGCCTTCCTCATAAACGAGCGCACCCATCGTCACGAGTTGGCGGATCATGGTTCGAAGGCTTAGCGGGCGGCCTCGGGTTCGGGTCTGAACCGTCTCGATCAATTGCGGATCGGGTTCCAAATCGAACAGGATCGTAAAGCATTGCCGCGTTTCCGCCGCGCCAAAATCCAAAAGCTCTATAATGTCACTCGTTCGTTCTTCTCGTAGCGCAATTTCGCGGATTAGATGTTCGGAAGAACGGAGCGGCGGCGCAGCGGAAGATGGGTTCTCCGAAGGATCGCTCTTCTCTGGCTGATCCGTTAACCGCTGGGGAGCGGCGGAACGGCGCTCCGTAACAAGCACGAATTTCGAAGCAGAACTAAGACCAAGAAAAAACTGATCGAACACCGGAAAATCATCCATATTATGGACATCTTCCAAAATCAGCACGAGTGGAAATCGCTTTGCTATTTCACTAAACGAATCCAACAGCACTTGAAGCGGAGGAGGCGCAAACATCGCCTCACTGGTCGACCGGTCGTTCGAGGATGGCCTATGCTTCGACGGTGACCGATCATCTTGCTCGCTCCGAGATGCCAGATTACGAGGAGCCTCGCGAGGCTCGATCGATTCCGACCCCGATCCCTCCCCTTGGTCCGAAGAAAAGAATCCCGCCTTTTGAAGGTATGGCCTCAAGTTCGGCTGCTGGTTAAGGCAGGCCTCGAAGCCATTTAAGATTGGCGTCAGAACGGCGACATTGCTTTCTAAATAGCGGGCATGAACGATTACGCAGGTTTCGCCGAATTCTTCGGCCAGGCGTTCCTCGAATTCCCGGACAAGCCGCGTTTTTCCAATCCCCGATTCCGCGGCAATCAGGACGTATTTCGACTCGCCCTCATCTAAAAATTCGCGAAATAAATTTCGTAACCGGCGCAGTTCTCTTTCCCGCCCCACAAACGGCAGGATATTCTGATTTAGATACCGGTGGCAAAGGGAATTCATTGCGACAAACAGCCCCGTAAACGGACAAGGGCCTATAGCAGGATATTCTATCGAGCATTAGAGAAGCTAAAAGACCCAGCACAATTAACCCGGATTGCCAATTAATTACTCCCCCGGGAAATTCCTTCCGGGGGTAACCTAAAATTGGGAATATGTAGCGCGAACTTTCATTTGCGGCGTGGCGAAACAACCACAGACGAAAGTTTGCGCTATGATCGGCATTTCAAATTCCAATGGCGCTTCTCATTCACTTCACTGTGATCGTACCGAAGACGCCATCGGCCCCCGCGTTCGGGCCAGCAGTGTAATAGAGCGTTCCATCATAAACCACAAGCGCCCAAAGTCCGGGTATGGCGATCGGAGCGCCGGTCGCATCGTTCAACGTACCGACGAGCGCGCCCGTGGAGCGATTATAGGCATGGATTCTCCCATCGCCGAAATTTCCGACCAGAAGATCGCCGCTATAGGTTCCGAAACTGGCGGGCGCGATCGCCACGCCCCACGGCTCATCGAGGGAATCGTTAGTGGTATTTGGAATTAGGTTGCCCTCGAAGCTTCCATCGAGGTGGTAAATATCGACGTAACCGCCATTGCCAGGCCCCAGCGCGACGAACGGTTGGCCCCCAACGGTTGCCATTTTCGCGTGCGTCACGAACATTTGGGTGTCAATAACTATAGTATTAAAAGGCGTGTATCCTAACCCGGAATATTTGCCGCTGAATTGAACACGATTATAACTCGCATCGAATTGATCGAGCGAACCATTCCGCACATTGGGCGCATAAAGCCATGGTCCACCCGCGCCGCTGCCCAATGCAAGACCAGTGAAACTTGAGTTGGCAGACCGATCGGTAAGGATAAAGGCGCTGTCTTTTTGCGCGCTGCCACTGCTCACGGCAGCAATGGTGCCATCCAGTTCTGAAAATAGCCAGGTGGCACTTGCGCCCGTTGCTGCAACGGGAAACGATCCCGTTGTATCCTGGACGACCCCGGTCGGGCTTCCCATCGTCCCACCCGGTCCCTTTACAAAATAATGGTTTATCGCTTTGCCGGACGCATCGAAGATCGAAGTCGTGCCGCTTGCCCGATTGGCGACCCATGGATATCCAAATTTATTGTTGAATGCCAGCCCCCAGGAGTCCTCCAAATTCGTATCGACATTCGTGGCGGCGACGCCATAACTCGCTCTGTTTGCGGCAACCGGCGTCACCAGATATTGCGACGCGGCGACGACAGACGGAGGCGTCGTGGAAGAATGACACCCGGCAAGCATAGCCCACGATGCGGCAAATATTGCAAAAACGCCGAAAGTAGAAATGCGGGAAGCTTTAAACATGATTAGTAAAAAATGGAATTTGATAAAGAATGGTGAAAGTATCGGTAGCGGTAAAGCAATAATGGTGCCGTAATCACTGCGCGCGAGCCCTTAAAAAATTTTCGATGCCTCGAACATGCGCGGCCGCCAGCATATCGAGAAATTTCGGATCCCGCAATTTCGCTTCCTCGTCCGGAAACATCATATAAAGCGATTCCGTGAGCGCGCTCGGCATCCACGTTGGACGGCAAATGGCCAGGCTTTTTTCGAACGACCCCAAATTTGGAATTCCCGCTATTTCGGCAATAGCGCGGTTGAGTTCAGAGGCCAGGGGAGCCGAAAAGGAATTGAAGTAATAGGTTGAAGTGCCATAATTCAGGAATGGATTCGTTCCATCCGGGAAGGCATTGTTATGCAGGCTCACCATCAAATCGACATCGTCATGGACGGCAAGCGCCGAACGCGCGTCCAACTCCTCGACTTGATTATAATCGCTCACAAGGCCATGCAAATCCGTGTGCGTCATGAGGACGATTGCGCCTTTGGCCAATAGTTGGTCCCGTACTCGTAATGCTTCGGCAAGATTTGCCTCGCGCTCCGTTAGTCCCGTTGGGCCGATGGCGCCGCCCGGCGGATGGCCCGGATCGAGCATGATGCGGATGCCGCGCAATGGATCGTTCGGATCGATTTTAGGTGGCCGTCGAATACGAAGATCGAGCGAGCCATCCGCAGTATAAAATGCTTTGTATCCCCAGACCGGCTTCGTAAGCTGCACGGTAAATTCAACTCCGGCCGAAATAGAATCATAGCCAATATTTTGAAGGAGTGCATCGCTCACCTGCGAGTTAAGATTGGTTGGCCGCGAAGCTCCGTAGAGGTGAATTCGAAGCTCGGTTCCATTAGAGGTAATCTGGAATGGATTGTAATCGGAAGGTAAAACGATATCGATAAAAGCCGGTTGCGGATTTATTCCAACAGACTCTTTCGATTTCGAATATCTCGAACGATCGGCTATCCCCTTTGGGTGAATATCGAAATTCGTATCGGCAACCCAGGCGAACGCCTGCTTATCCAGTTCCACTTTATAATACTTTCCTTCCTGTTCAACGACGTTCAGTCGTGTTCCGCGTGGAAAAAACCATTCTCGGTTTCCATCTGGCGTCCGCGCACCGGGCGCGACATCGTTGCCCGTCTGGAGTGTGTCGCTGCCCCTCGAAATTTCCGCCGTTAACGGCGGAGCAAAAACCTGCTGCACCTTTTCCACGCGGTGTTCCGGGGACGAACGATCCTCGCCTTCCGGCTCGATCACTCGTGAACGGTAAGCAACGCTCGCCGTATCGACATCATTATCGCGCTTGGCGACGAGATGATATATCCCATCCGAAGGCATCGGAAGAAAGGCGAGGAACGCGCCATTTTTCCAAAGCGGAACTGGATAGCCGTTAATTGTTAATGCGGCATGAGCGTTTGCTGCCGAGCCAAAAATAAAATTCGAATCGACCTTCGGCCGCCACTGACCAGGCACGGGATAAGCTACCGTGATATGAACCGGGGTTTCCGGCGCGGGCGATGGTGGAACGGCAGGCGCTGGCTGCGATGGCACCGGAAGCGGCCTGGGCTTCGTAGTCGTGGTTTTTTGTGATGGCGCACAGCCATAGGCCATAAAGATGAGCGCCGCACAGCACGCCGAAATCGATATTCCCCGAATTAGCATTCCTTCCTAACAAGCAAATACCTCTCCGGGAGCCTGCCTTATTTCCGCAAAATGCTGCGCCGGCAACAAGCGAGCGCCCAAACCGTTTTGGAATGAAAAGAAAAATTGCAATACGTCCCCGAGAGTAATAAAAAAATGGCGCTACCACTTTCAAGTGAAATAGCGCCATTCATTTTCCAATTACTATTTTCCGTTATCGCTCGAGGATCAATCGTGCCGAGGCAGATTCGCCACTCATGTTTGTGATGCGAACAAAATAGCTTCCGCTTGCAAGATTTTCGATCGGAAGGCTGACGTCGTGAACTCCCTCCGAAAGTAGCCCGAGCGAGAGGGTTACTACCGCATGTCCGGTGGCATCGAATAATTCAATTCGCCCATCGGCGGCCCTCGACATCGAGATGTGGGCCGTTACGGAGCTACTCGCCGGATTCGGGGAGACCGAGATTGTGTATTCCCCGGACTGAGAGGCAACCGTAGCCACATCCGCGAGGCTAACTCCAAAGCCAGTCAGCGGCACATGGATCAGCGTATTATCGACAAGCGTAATACTTACTAACCCGGTGGAAGTGCCAGCGACCGTAGGCGTAAACGTTAGGTTCAGATTAACGGTCTGACCAACTCCAACCGTGAGCGGAGTTACAAACGTCCCACTGCTAAATGCGCTGCCTGTCATTGTAACGGAATTGATTGCCACGATGGCCTGCCCAGTATTTGTTACCGTGGCTTGGATCGTGGAATCCTGGCCGATGGTCACATTTCCGAAGTCGATCGAGAGCGGCGTCACGGAAAGCGCGCCCTTCACGCCTACTCCCGATAGATTGATCGTTCGCACCGGTGTTTGTGCATCGTCGGTTCGGAGCGTCAGCGTACCCGCATAATTTCCTGCCGCGTCCGGGCGGAAACTCACGATCACAAGTCCTGTCCCTCCCGCGCTTACTTGCGAGGGCGGGGAATTGACAATAGCGAACGTTCCCGCCAGTGGCGAAAGCGTGTACGAGTTGATATTCACACTGGCAGTTCCGGAATTACTTAGTTCAATTGTATCGAGAAGGGTGGTCAAAACGGGCACGGTCCCGAAATCGACATTTACTGGATCAATTGCAAGATCGCTGTTGATGCCGGTCCCGGTCAGGAAAATAGTATCCGAGGGATTGGACGGATCATCTCCTGTAATTACAAGGCTCCCTGTAAATCGGCCCGTTGCAGTCGGCGCAAATCCGACCGTAACATATCCGGTTATACTGGCCCCGATCACCGCTGCTTTTGACACCACGCTAAACGGAGCGGGACTCGCCGTCGCACCTAAAAGATTTAGGTCCCAGGAACCATTATTGGTGACCGCAAAATCGTGCGTGGTATGCCCGTTCACTCTGACTTGTCCAAGGTCCACGGTTTGCCGGTTATTGGCGACCGCCATGTGAGGCAATACGCCGTTTCCGATTAACGTAACGGTGACAACAGTCTCCGTGATGTCGTCACTGGTGATATGGAGCTGTGCGCTATCGGTCCGTTCCACATTTGGGGTATAGCCGATATGAATCGTTCCGGTCGCTCCCGGCGCTACCATTTGATCGTAGGCTTCGACCGTAAAGCGTGGCGTGAGCTGCGCAAGTGACAGGTTGGAAAGGTTCAAGCTGTCGTAGGTGCCGGTGTTCCTAAACGTGATCGTCCCTTGTAGCGTCAGCCCAACGCGCATGGGTCCGAAGGCCACGAAAGCCGGAACCTGAATCTGCGGCGAAGTGCCAATGCCACTGAGACCGATGGACGGGGCTGTGACGAAATTCGATGCCGTGAACGTCAGTGTTCCGACATATATTTGTGCGGCTGCGGGAGCAAATTGCACGACGACACTATCCGTCCGATTCGGTGCTATGGTAAGAATGGGGCCTCCGGAAATGGTAAAGGCGTTACTCGAGATCGTGGGCATTTGGAGGAAAAGCGTATCGTCGCCCGAATTCGAGAACGCGAACGTTTGCTGCGCTGTCCGGCCATAATGCAAATGTCCAAAGAAGATAGTCGTCACATTGGCGGAATTTAAAAAAATCGCCTGAATGCCGCGGCCCGTCACGGTGACAGTGTCAGCGGCATGCGTGGGATCGTCCGTCGTGAAATGGAGAAAAGCAGTATCGAGCCTTCTCTGGTTCGGAGCATAAGAAATATGGAAGATACCTGTCGCTCCCGGCAATACCGATTGATCGTAAGTTGTAAGGGTAAAGCGTGTCGAGGGCTGGGTGAGTGATGCGCCGGAGAGATGCAGCGTATCGTTGCCTGTGTTCGTAAACGTTACCGTCCCTTGCAGGGTCTGTCCGACCCGAAACGTTCCATAGGGTGCGGCATTTGAAATTTGAAGCAGTGGCAAAATGCCATTGCCGCTGAGGGCGACGGACGGCACTGTTATCCCATTCAATGCGGTAAGGGTCATCGTCGCACTATACGCTTGCCTCGCCGTCGGAGCAAATTGCACGACAATGGTCCCTGTTTGGCTCGGCGGCACGGTAAGGGTTGATGAAAAGACGGTGAACCCACTGCCCGAAAAAGTTGGTGTTTGAAGGAAGAGCGTATCGTCTCCCGTATTCGAAAAGTTGAACGTTTGCTGTGCTGTCCGGCCAGCATGTAAATTTCCGAAGGAAAGGGCCGTCCCATTGGTCGCGGTAAAAATGGCCTGCACTCCCTGTCCGGAAACATAGACAGCCTTGCGCTGCTGCGGCACCGTATCCGAATTAGTTGTAAAGATGAGCGAGTCGTTAAAGGTCCCGCGCGAGGTGGGCGTGAAGATCGCGCTGTCCATCTCGCTGGTTCCCGCACTAATGCTGCGGTTTGAACTTGTCGGGAACCTCGAAAATAACGTTCCGGTCCTCATGGCGCTCGAAATCGTGATAGAGAGATCGCCGTTCGAACTTACTTTGAGCGAGTCGGCCTTGCGGCTTCCGAGTCGGACCTGACCGAGCGCGATGGAACTTCGGCTGAGTGTCATGCGTCGCGTGGTCTGACCAGCCGTCGGAGGCGTGAAGCGAAGATCGGTCGAAGGCGTGCTCGTGAGGTTGGTGGCGTAGCTATTGTATGTGAAGGAGGGAGAGGTAAAGCCGTTAAGGCCGATCGATGTGCCCGTTTCGTAATAATCGGTACCGATCGAGTAGCTATGGTCGTCGTAGATAAACTCGATTACCTTCGTCGATTCATAGAACTTGACCTGCATGTCCGTATAATTAGCCGATCCCTCAAAGTGAACAGCGTGGAGCTGAATCGTAAAGACTTGATTCGGCGAAGAACCGTCGACCTCATAGTAATCGGTATTTACGGGGGAAACATAACCGTACGTATAATGCAGATAGCCCCAGTAGTCATAGTAGTAGCCGTTTACGTAGGAGTAACCGTCCACACCGATATCGACCCCTTCCCCGTTAAAATAGCCGAGGGTTGCCGGGTAGGACGAACTCCCTATCGCAACATAATTTGCCGTCGAGCTTCCAAGCGTGATCGCGCCGCCGGCAGAAACCGTAACGTTGCTGCCGGAAGAGACCGCGGTACTATCATAGGTGAAAGCAAAGGGTAGAGAGAGCGTGGCATAGCCATCGTTATAGCCATGAATATCGCTGAGTGAGAAGGACGTGCCCGTACTAGAGATATCCGTCCACGTGGCGGCGAACGTTGTAGCGTTATAATCATTGACGCGACCCTGCCCGAACGCATTCGATGCAGCAAACATATAAAACAACAGACCATAGCTCGCCGCAGCGAGCTTTTTCGAAATTGTCATCTAGACGTAGAAGTAAAAAGATTTATGAAAAAGTGGACTCGACAAAACTATGAAATTCACGTCCGAAAATGTTACATAATTTTGTAAACAGGTTACAAAATTCACACATTGGGCCTGAGCTTGCATTCCAAATATACAAAGTGGTAAGCAAATTAGGAAGTGCGGAATTAACAATCTGAAAAGCTGTTGCTCCAACGCTAACAACGTTCCTAATTCCATTCGAAATGGAAAATTGATAAGCGCCGGATTAATTTTATATGAAGACTCGCCATTTATTGCTGCTTATAGCCTTTACCAGTTCAACTGTCATTGCAGAAACAAGTTATTCACAGACAGGTCACCCCCTAAAGACATCTTATGTATTCCCGCTGAATGCATCGACGGATCTTCCTCTCACAACGAGCATTATTATTCGGCCCGGCCCGGCCCTCGATGCGGCGACAGTAGCATGTTCGCTTCTTAGCGTTTCTGCTTCTTCCAGTGGCAATCATTCCGGAACGCTCCAAGTTTCGGACGATAAGAAGACCCTCGTCTTCACACCAGCGATCCCATTCGCCTATTCGGACCGTGTTATGGTGCAGCTTGCATCCGGTATTCGTACATCCGCGGGATTCGTGGTCGGTCCCATCTCCTTTTCCTTCACCGTTCAATCCAAGCCGGCGCAGGGAGTGACGTCCGCTCTCTCGATGGTATCGGCCGAAAATGGTTCCAACATTCTTAACAGTGTTACCCTCCCTGCGCCCTTTCCCGCCGTGCAAGTCGTCAATCCTTTTATTGACCGTCCTTCGCCGGGCGCGATCATTCTTGCGCCAGAATATTCCGCAGTGCCGACCTCGCCCGATACGTCGTATCTTTCGATCATCGACGACTCTGCACACGTGCTATGGCAGAGGCCAACGCTCGGGCATATGCAGGATTTCAAGCTCAATACGGACGGACGCTATTCTTATTTCGACGATAGGGCCGCCAAATTTTACGCGATGGACTCGACTTTCACAATCGTCGATAGTTTTCAGTGTCCAGGCTATACGACCGATTTCCACGACATCGAGCTTCTGCCCCACGACCACGCTCTGCTGCTTGCCTTTGACACCGAGAAGAATGTCGATATGAGCAAGTATATCTTCGGTGGAAACCATCAGGCTGTTATCGTCGGCGCCGCTGTGATGGAAATCGACTCCTTAAAAAAACCGATATTTATTTGGCGAAGCCGCGATTCGGGTGGCTATAGAATTGGCGATATGATTGATTCAACCGGTCTCAAAGGACCGAGGGTCGATTTCGTCCATGCTAATTCCATCTTTAAAGACACAGATGGAAACATCGTGCTCTCCGCTCGACACTTAGACGAAATAACGAAAATAAGCTACGACGGGGACACAATCCTATGGCGATTCGGAGGCAAACACAATCAGTTCAGCCTCACCGGAGATAGCATCGTCGGCGATGCGCTCTGGTTTTCGCATCAGCACCACGTGCGAAGAATTGCAAATGGGAATTTTACCTTATTCGATAATGGCAACGACCATTCCTATCATGATCCAACCGCAGGACCTTATTCTCGTGCCTGCGAATATCAAGTAGATGAGCAGGCAAAGACTGCAAAACTGGTCTGGCAATTCGATGAAGGCAAAACAGACACGAGTACCTCACAGGGCTCCGTCCAGCGGCTTCCGAACGGGAATACGTTTATTAGCTGGGGCGACAATAATTACTACTCGAGTTTCGGTCCTGCCATGACGGAGGTCCGCCCCGATGGCTCTATCGCCTTCGAGATGTCGCTTGCGTCACCGTACATAACGTACCGGGCCTTTCGTTTGCCGGCCAACACTCCGGGATTTACGGACGCAGTTTCTCCATCGACGAATATACCGGCGTCTCTTACACTTTCTATCCCTTACCCTAATCCCTGTTCGGGGGTTTCATGGATTACCGTCGATGCCCCAAGCCGCATGGAGTTCGACCTCAGAGTGTACGATGCGCTCGGCCATTCTATAAGGTGTCTCGCCAGTGGATTTATCGCAGCGGGACCTCACACGTTCGTCTTCGATGCTGCGACGTTACGGAACGGTGTGTACCACTGTGTACTCCGAACCAATCGCGGCACCATCGCTCGCGAAATCCTTGTGTCAAAGTAAGATTGCCGCATGATCGATCATGCGCGATCGGTCAAGGTTCAGACTAATTTCTTCCGCAGCCGCGCAACCGGCAGGTTCATCTGCTCGCGATATTTCGCGACCGTACGGCGCGCGACATCGAAGCCTTCGGCGTTCAGCATCTGCACGATCTTCTCGTCCGAAAGCGGCTCGCTGCCGGACTCCGCATCGATAATATCCTTAATGCGGGATTTCACTACTTTATTCGCAACGGCTTCGCCCTCGCTGTTTTCGCCGCCCGCACCGGCGTGGGTCGGGATCGCCTCGGAGAAAAAGTATTTTAGCTCGAAGACGCCAAAATCCGTCTGGCAATATTTCCCATTCACGACGCGGCAGATGGTAGAGATGTCCATCCCAATATCCTCGGCGATAGTCTTGTAAATCAATGGCTTCAGGTGTTTCTCGCCGTCCTCGAAAAACATCCGTTGGTGGTTGACAATGGATTGCATGACGCGCATCATCGTCTCGCGGCGCTGATAGATCGCCATGATAAAGAATTTCGCAGCTTCGAATTTCTTTTTGATAAAATCTTTCGCTTCCGGCGTGAGCGATTTTCCATGCTCCGGAGCCTGCTTGCGAATGAGGTCCTTATAGGCAGCATTTACGCGAAGCGGCGGCACGCCGCGCTCGTTTAGCGTGATCGTGAAATCTTTTCCATCCGGTGTGCGCTCGATATAAAAATCGGCAGTGATATATTTCGTGCTCTCTGAAATATCGCCAATCGAGGCGCCGGGCTTCGGATTGAGATGCTGAATCAATTCGATCGCCGGTTTCAGATGCTGCACATCCGCCCCCAAATGACGCGAGAGCGCGGTGAACCGTTTGTTGACGAAATCGTCGAAGCGGTCGTTGATGATCCTTCGCGCCACTTCCCGCACCGGATTGTGATTCGGCATCACATCGAGCTGGACGGCCAGGCACTCGCGCAAATCGCGCGCGGCCACGCCGGGCGGATCGAGTTTTTGTACTTTACGCAGCACGGCTTCCGCTTCGGCCATCGTATATTCATCGCCATAAAACATGCCGGCATCGCGCGCTATTTGTTCAAGCGGCTCGCGAAGATAGCCATCTTCGTCGATCGATCCGATAATTTCCTCCGCTAAGGCGCGATAACGATCCGGCAGATTCAGCAATGCAATTTGCGTATAGAGCGAGTCCTGAAACGATTCGGCGGCGGCGTGCGGCGCGTCTTCGCGGTCGTCATCCATGTCGTGCGAAGTCGGGGTTTTAAATCCCTCCGTATCGTCATTCATATAGTCCTCGAACGAGTACTCGCTCGGCGCTTCGGCCTGGGCATCGCGTTCGGTTTGTTCTTCGCGTTCGCGCGTGCGCTGTAATTCTCGTTGGCTCAACTCACTGTTGGAGTCGGAAGCAGACAACTCCGGCGTTGGCGCGCTTTCGAGGGCCATCCGCTCCTCGGCGGAAACCTCCACGGCTTCGGTCATCGAATCCTCGGAAGCTTGCTCGGCGCGCTCCTCTTCCTCGCCCGTTTCTTCGAGCATAGGGTTTTCCTCGATCTCCGATTTAATCCGCTGTTCGAGCGCAAGGATCGGCAATTGCAGCAACTTCAGGTACTGGACCTGCTGTGGCGTAAGGCGCTGCTGAAGCGATTGGTTTTGGCGAAGTTGTAACATCCTAATCTTAGTAAAGTCCCGAACTTCCAATAGAATTCCATTCGGATGTGTTAAGATTAGCTAATACCATGCCATTCACCAAAAATGGCGTTTCTAATGCGATTTCGACTAAATGGCACCTCTATATACTAATGGATTTCCGCATTCGCGGGAATGACAATGGACTGTGAATGAGGCGCGAAGCGCATAAACGACCCCTTGCTGTCATTCCCGCGAATGCGGGAATCCAGGTCGATCGCCTCACTCAAAAGAGAAGACTCACCGCAGGATAATGAACTGCCTTGAAACCGATATTCCGCCCTCGCCCGTGGCGCGGATAAAATAGACGCCCGGGACGAGGCGCGATACATCGAGCGACAGTGCATTCCCGAATACTGCCCCATGTTCGCATGTCTGCCCCAGCACATCGAGTACTGAGTAGGAGATCGGCGCCCCAGTGGGATTGATGAAGGTGATTTGCGCAACACCGCTCGCCGGATTCGGCGTGATGCTTTCGATTCCAAATGTTATCTTGCCGGTGTTCATAAATTGTAATAGCGTTTGATCGCCGCAACCATTTATGAGGATGTTCACCGAATCCGTGGTAAGCGAGAGCGCAACGCAGGGAATATTGGTCGCGGAAAGACTCGCATTCGCAAGCGAAACCGAAGTTGCAAGTGTATCCCCAAGATAGACGACGCAGCGTAACGTGCCGATTAGTGTCTCGCCATTCAAAGTGAGTCCCGGCGATCGTAGCGGCACGTTCTCTGTGCCATTTGAATAAGATAAAACGCTGGCGGTTATTCCCGCAAGAGCCAGATAAAAGCCGATGGGCCGCAAAACATTCGTATCGAGCCCAAACGGAAGCGTAATGGAAACCGCACCAAGCGTTGCAGTGCCGGAGAGATAAACAGGGATGTCGATGGTATCTCCGGGTTGGGCCGCGATGGTCGATGGCTTTATTTTCAAGCTAAAAATGATAGGCTTTTCTAAAGCATTGAAAATGAGAGTAACTATTTTGCTCGAGTCGATTTTATTGAACTCATCATCTAATAATCGGGCTTTAATTGAGATTTGATAGATTTCGCTATCTGACGGATGAATGGTGATAATATCAGAATCTGGCAATGTAGAACAAAGAGAATGAGAGATTCGAGTAACAGTAAACGCTGAGGAATCAAGGCCTGCGATGTTAACAGCATTCAATTTCACACGATCACATGAATTGCTTGTTACAATCAAACTTGTGCTATCGCAAACATAAAGCGTATCGCTAATTGATAGGCTCGAAGTATCAGAAAAAATAATCTTCGGAGCCAGTGTTTCTGCATTAAGTAATCCGTCTCCACCATCACTCGTTTTCCATAACTGTTCATTCCTCGTGGTTACGTAAACAACCGCGCCATGCCCAACGACGGAAATATTACGGAAGTCCCCATCGTCGATTTCACCGAGATCGGGGCCGCCCACTAACCCCCAGTTTACGCCTCCATCGGTGGAGCGCATTAGACCGGCGCCGAAATCTCTCGCATCACTCACATATAACGCGCATGCATTACCTGTGAGCCATCCTCCTGTCTCATATTGCAAAATAGTAGAACTATTCGAAAAATCAGGAGAACTTTCGAAAAACGAGAAAATATCTTTTTTGTTTTCCCAATCTCCATCGAATAATCTTATCACTTTGCATGAAAATGGAATCGCGAATGCTTCCATCTCAAACAGGCGCGAATGTGGTTGAGAAGTTACTTGTTCAAGTTGTTTTGCTTCCCAACTCGAACCCAAATCAGTTGAATAGACAATGTAGGTATTAGTTAAGGTGTCAGAACAGAGACTTAGCACAAGGCTATCGCGGTTTCCAGCGACTTCAGCGAAGGCGAGCGGTCCAGATGGGAGTCCGAGAACACCACCGATAGAATCCCAGGTACTTCCACTATCCGAGGAAGTGTAAAGTGCTCCTAATGTATCTGGATAAGGAAAGGTACCAGGCACAGATCGGAAATCGGGATCATCATTCGTGCAGGGCAGTTCACTCACCGTGGCAAAAATCCGACTTCCCATAGCATAGACGGAGCGAATATTGAGCGTGGGTGGAGATATTGATTTCCAAGAGGAACCGGAATCTCGTGTTTCATAGATTGCGCCGCGGTAACAGCCCTTTCCATAAAATGATCCTGAAACGGCAGTATCGAAAATACCAAAGCCGGTGCTGGCACTTGTAAAACATAATTCCCGAATTACGAGCGGGGGTGGCGCATTCCAACCCCATACGGATGTCCAGGTCGCTCCGCCATCTAAGGTTCGATAAAAGTCTCCCGGGAAATATGGGTCGAACACAAATCCGAAGTTCGAATTGATAAAATACGGACTCATGGAGCTAATATGGTAATTCGAAATACGAACTTGCGTCCAATGCTGCGCTCTCGCCGCTTCGCCGAAAGCAAGCGAAACCAAAACCATCGCTCCGATTATCCCACACCGAATCATTAACCTAAAAACACTTGAGTGAGGCATAAGTTACAGCGTAAAGCCAATTCTCGCGTCCCAGCCAACAAAATGAATGCTCGCATTTAGTCGCGGAGCGACGGAGTACTCGCAGCCCAGGGTGAAGCGAGTTTGCGAGCGGAACCCTGGGTTCGCGTTGCATTTTAGGTTCCCAAGCCCTGAAAGGGCGTTGTAAAATCCTGGCAAACACATCGCCCATTCAGGGCTATAAAATTCAAAATTCAAATTCGTACCCAGGGTTCCGCTTCGCTCCACCCTGGCTGCGGGTACTTCGTGGCTCCGTCACTTTGGGGTACGTGTGCCGCGAAGCGCCTGCTTCCCGGTGAGGGGTCACGGAAACAGGCGCCTTGCACACAGGAAAGAGTTGAAAAAAATTTAAGAAATCTTTGGCCGCCTCTTGACTTTATCATTTTTATTCCGTAGATTAGAAGGGTATTTAATAGGCACCTATTGGGTAAATGATGAAGAACCAAATGGTGCGTTGCTCATTGAAAACAAACATTTCTTTTCAAGAAAATGGTGCCATTATGAATATTAAACGCACACCACAAGTTTGAAAAGCATTTTCCAAAGACAAAACCTAAATTTGTCACAACAAGACGGCTACCAGCACCCTCGGAATTCCGGAAAGGTCCTTCACGATTCTCAGAACTTCCAAGTGATGCGAGCGCATAATTTTCGAAACGGCATCTGCTGCTCCGAAGCCAAGTTCGACGAGCAGCCGGCCATCCGTCGCGAGAAGCTTTGGCGCGAGAGCAGCAATGCGCTCGTAAAAGGTAAGGCCGGTGGATTCATCGGTGAGCGCTTCGCGCGGTTCGTACAGGCGCAGTTCGGGTTCCAGGTTTTCGAATTCTTCGCGACTGACATAGGGAGGGTTGCTAACGATAATCTGAAACGGACCCGAAATCAATTTATTCGACAGAATATCCACGCGATCGAACGATGCATTCTTCAACCGAAGCAACTTCCGGTTTTCGTCGGCCAGTGCGATAGCTTGTCTGCTCGAATCGATTCCAAGCATGTTCGAAGTGGGCAGCCGGGAAGCGAGCGCCAGCGCAATCGCGCCGGAGCCGGTGCCAATATCCAGAATGGAAATGGGAACTTCGAACTGCGTTGCTTCCCGAAGTGCCTCCTCGACCAGGAGTTCGGTTTCGGGTCGTGGAATGAGTATGGAAGGATTAACTTTGAGCGGAAGACCGAAAAATTCCCACTCGCCGAGAATGTATTGGAGCGGCTCGCGCTGCTCGCGTCGATGAAGAAGTTCGAAGAACAATCGTTCCGAGCCTGGAGATACTTCCTTGCTTAAAAAGGAGCGGAGTTCGGAACGCTGCTCAAGATGAAGTGCATGGGCAGCAAGATATTCGGCATTGGTTTTGGCGTCATCCACGCCGGATGCGGTAAGCATTTCGGCCGCGCGTTCGATATGCTCGCGCCAGGTCATGCGATCCGGTCGAAGAGTTTGGCGAGGGTGCGCGTCGCTTCGCGGCGTTCGTACTGGGAAATGATTTCCGGTTGCATGGCAAATGAGAAACGGTGCTGAAGCCAGTCGTCATAAATAGTTTTAATGAGCCGTGCCTGGCCTTCGATATCCGATTGGCGGACGGCTTTGCCGGCATGAGTCTCGCGGAGCAAGTCGCCAATGGCGCCTTCAGGAGGCGCGATTGCAATAAGCGGGCGCATAGCACCAAGGTATTCGTACACTTTGCCGGGCACGATTTCGGCAACGGAGGGCACTTCATCGACTATGAGGAGCAGCGCATCACTATCGAGCAGGAGTTCCACGGCGCGGGCATGCGGAACGTAGTCGATCTTCTCGATCATGGAATGAATCGCGGCGCGCTCCAACATTTCGTGAATTTCCGCGCCAAAGCGGCCCATAAAGCGGAGCTTCATTTTTTCGGGATCGATTTCGAGACGCTCAATAAGAAGTTCCACCGCCTTCAGGAAGCTAAGCGGATTTCGAGGGCCATAAAGGGAGCCGGAATAGGTAATGGTACATTTTGCATTGTGCGGACGCTCCGCACGCTTGCGAATATCCGGCTCCGGGAAATCGGCACTGTCGAAGCCATTCGGAATATGGATAAATTTTTCACGCAGCAGTTCGGGGTATTTTTTCAGCGCGTCGTTCGCAATTCCTTTCCATGCTACTTCAACGAGATTCGCTTCTTTGAACACAGAGCGTTCGAGCGAGCGATCGATGGCGCGCGGAAGGGCCCAGCGATTAGGCGTGTTATGGAAGCCAGTCCAGGGGTCGCGGAAACCGGCCACCCACGGAATTTTCGAAAGACGGTGCAGCCGCCGCGCGACGAGTGCAGGGGTGTAAGGCGGCGAGGAAGAATAAATCGCTCGGATGGGATATTCGTGCAAAATGCGGCGCCCTTCGCGAACCGCATTCAGCAGCCAGCCGATGCGGGCATCGGGAATGAAAATCGTGGCGCGAATAAGTTCTGCCAATTGCTCACTCGTCGAACGTTTCGCACCTTCTTCTTTTATGACGTTGACATCGAGCGAAACGCCTTTTTGCTTGCCGGTAAATTTTCGGTAGAGATCGTATGGTTCGAAAATCGGCGCGCGGCGGATGATAAGGTCCTCGGGCAATTCTTTTACGAGGGATTCATCGCGCGCCGGGTATTCCGCGCCGTCGGGGACAAGCGCAATCGGAGTCCAGCCGAACTCGCGCAGGTATTTCAAAAATTTCAGGACGCGCTGTACACCGGGCCCTCCGGCGGGGGGGAAGTAATAGGTAATAAAGAGAACGTATTTCTTTTCCTGGCTCGTCACGGAGCGATACTACACGGATGCCGGAGAGACGGTTCAAATGGACCCGCAAGACTTGATAGGCCGTATGGGCGGTAACAACAATATCAATTATATTTATTGCGATAATCGATGGGCGATAAGCCGGTGATCTTTTTGAAGGTCGTACGAAAGGCTTTCGTATCGGTATAGCCGACATCGTACATCACTTCGCTGACGTGTTTGCGGTTATGTTCGAGGCTTTTTTTCGCGGCTTCAATTTTTACGCGCTGAAGGTATTCCACTACCGTGTTCGATGTGGCTTTTTTGAAGCGCCGCTCGAACGTCCGGCGCCCCATTGCACACATTTCGGCTAACTGCTCAATCGTTATCTTTTTATTAAAATTGGTCTCGATAAATTCCTGCGCTTCTTTGATCGGTTCGTCTTCATGGTCTTTCTGGCCGGTGAACATGATGAACGGCGACTGCGTCTCGCGGTCGATCTCAATCTCATATATTTTCGCACAGGTGATCGCTACGTCGCGCCCCGCATATTTTTCAATGAGATAAATAATGAGGTTCCAAAACGACGAGGCGCCCCCACTCGAATAGACGCCGCGCTCGTCTGTAATCACTTTTTCCGAGACGAGATTCACGTCGGGAAACATTTTACGGAATTCGTTTTGCGCCATCCAATGTGTCGCGCATTTTTTGCCATCGACCAGTCCGGTCGATGCCAATAAAAATGCTCCGACGCAGAGACTCGCAACTTCCGCTCCGTTTTTGTATTGCCCAATAATCCAGGGAAAAAAATCGCGGTTCGCGGCAATCACTTGATTCATTTCACCATTGACCGCCGGAATGATGATAAGGTCCGCTTTATATTCGTCCGCAATCGTCAGATCGGGACGAACCGTGATAAACCGGTCGTAATTTTGCGCTTCGTTCGTAAGGCCGACCATACGCATATCGAAGACCGGAGGTTTTCCCATGCCCGCAAGTACCTCGTTCGCGCGGCTAAAGCCAATATAGGAACCTTCAATACAGCCGACCGACGCGGCGCCACGGGGTACAAGTATTGCTATGTTTTTCATGATTTTCAACCCTGGATTTCAATGATTCAGATGAATTACGGTGACTGACTCTACAAAAATACGAAATAAATCTGTCGTAATCAACCCCTGAGAATGCCGTTTTTGCGCCTCACTACTCCCCTTTCCGCCGTTGTAATTTTGTATCGTTAACTTCAACATTCATTTTAACAACACATTATGCAAGCAATCAAAGTAACCTACACAGTCCAGCAGGGCTATTCTGAACATAATAAAGAGAATATTCGAAACGTAATGGCAGAACTCAGCGCCTTAAATCGCTCCGACATTCGCTACTCCACGTTCATCGAAAACGATGGAAAGACATTCACGCACTTCGCGATTTGGAAGGATGCAGAGAGTTTCAAGTTAGACTCTTTAGAGTCATTTCAAAAATTTCAAACCGAACTCAAAGCAAGTAACCCTGAAAAACCTCCCTTCGCAGCACCGCTTACCCTCGTAGGATCGTCGTATGATATGCTCTAATGAGAACCCGTTATTTTTAACACCAGAAGACTAATTGCAGACACATTTCAAAAAGACCTCAAATGAAACAGGACGAACCAGTTTTTCGGACAAAAGAAGCTTTTAAGATCGTTGGTGTCGAGCGATACACCGGACACGGTATACCGGACATTCGCGAAGCATGGACGGAATTCGGGAAGCGAAGCCATGAGATTCAGCACGCTATCGTTCCGGGAGCTTATGGCATCGAGGATTACTCGCGCGACTTTGATATGAACAAGGGCGGATTTCCGAAGTACTATTACATTGCGGGAATGGAAGTCGATTCGTTATCGGAAATTCCGGCAGGGATGAAGAGCAAGGAAATTTCCGCCGCGAACTACGCCGTCTTTACGTACAACGGACCGATCGATGGATTGCCGAAATTCTTCGGTCACATCTACGCCGAGTGGATGCCGAAGTCGGGCTATTCGATGGACTCAAAATTATCACTCGATTTCGAGTATTATCCCGAGCGGGTGATGGACATGAATGCGGCAAAGATCGAAATTTGGGTTCCGGTGGTAAAAGGATAACATTACGAACGACAGCGCAAAATTTTTACAATAAACAAAACAAAAAGATCACCATGAATAGGCTAACGATTGCAGCACTCGCATTCATCACGATCGGGATGGTCGCTCAGGCTTCAGCACAACAGAATCCGCAGGGGCACTATGCCGACGTCAACGGCATTCATCTTTATTACGAGCTTCACGGTTCGCCGCATGCGGGCAAAACTCCGCTCGTACTCCTGCACGGAGGACTGATGTCTTCGAGCCTGTGGGGGCCAACGCTTCCGGCGCTCGCGGCCGGACGCGAAGTAATAGCCATCGATATGCAAGGCCACGGTCACACGGCCGACATCGACCGTCCGATTAGCGTTCAAGCAATCGGCGATGACGTCGCCGCACTGCTAAAGTTCCTAAAGATCGACAAAGCGGATATTATGGGGTATTCCCTCGGCGGCGGTGCCGCGCTGCAGGTGGCGGTTCGTCATCCGGAATTAGTGAATAAATTAGTTCTCGTTTCGACTCCCATCCGCCGCACCGATTTTTATCCGGATATTCTTAAGCAGCAGGCAATGGTCAATGCCGCCATGGCCGAGCAAATGAAACAGACGTTGATGTATCAGAGGTACGCGAAAGAGAATCCCAGGCCGGAGGACTGGCCGCGCTTGCTACAGAAGGTCGGTGACTTTATGAAAAATGATTATGATTTTTCGGATGAGGTCCGCGCGCTCAAAGTACCGACGCTCATCGTTGCTGGCGATGCCGATATTTTTCCCGCGAAGTATGCCGTCCGCACGTTCGAGTTGCTCGGCGGCGCGCAGAAAGACGGCGGCTGGGATGGCTCTGGGCGTGTTGCTTCGCAGCTCGCGATCCTGCCCGGTGTAACCCATTATTCAATGGGCGTGGCTCCGGCGCTCGCACCAACCGCGATTGCATTTCTCGATCCACCGGTGGCGGTCGATAATGCAGTTAAATAATCACGATGAAAACATTGGTGAGATTTTGGTTAATACTCAACGCGCTCGTTGGCGCTATTTTATTCGATTCAGAATAATTACGAAACAATCCCATAAAACATGCGAAAACTAATCGTCTTATCGTTTATCACGCTCGACGGGATCGTCCAAGCTCCCGGGGGACCGAAGGAAGACCCGAGCAATGGATTCGCCTATGGTGGATGGCAGGCTGCGTATCGGCCCGACGAACTGGTAGTTAATACCATGTTGACGGAGCAACTGGGTCATGACTTCGACTTGCTCTTAGGCCGCAAAACCTTCGACATCTTCGCCAGCTATTGGCCGAATCAGTCCGGACCATTCGCCGGTCCATTAAACAAAGCGACCAAATACGTCGCCAGCCGTTCGCCGCTGAAGCTGGACTGGAAAGATTCGTTCCGAATCGAAGGCGACCTTGCAGAAGGCGTGCGAAAGCTCAAACAAACAAACGGACCGGAGCTTCAGGTGCATGGCAGCGGCAATATGATCCAAACTTTGCTCCAGAACGATCTCGTTGATGAGCTTTGGCTCAAGATTTATCCGGTGACGCTCGGATCAGGCAAAAGTCTTTTCGCCGAGGGCGCGACGATACCGGCGGCCTTCGAACTAACGAAATGCGAAGCCTCACCGAAGGGCGTCATTATCGCAAATTATCGGAGAAACGGCGATGTTAAAACGGGGAGTTTTTAATTCGATTTTTACGTCATTGCGAGGAGGATTTTTCGACCGAAGGGAGAAAAATCCTACGAAGCAATCCGTGGATTTCAACGACGGATTGCTTCGTCGAACGAATCTCCCTTCGGTCGATTCGTTCTCCTCGCAATGACGGGGAAGAAGATATTGCAATCATTTTTTATCATATTCAAAGGAGAACCAACATCATGAATCCAGTAGTACACTTCGAAATGCCGGCCAAAGACCGCAAGCGCATGAGCGACTTTTACACCAAGGCCTTTGGCTGGAAAACACAGCAGTTCGGCGAAGAGATGGGCAATTACGTGCTCGTCGAAACAGCCGAAGGGGATGGCAATGGCCGTCCGAAGCAAGGGATCAACGGCGGATTTTACGATCGCACTGAAGACCCGGTCTCTCACGCGCCATCGATCGTCATTGGCGTTGAGAATATTCAGGACCACATCAAGAAGGTTACCGCGGCCGGTGGAAAAATCATCAAAGAACCAATGGAGATCCCTGGCGTCGGACAATGGGTATCGTTCTTCGATACCGAAGGCAACCGTGTCAGCATGTTGCAACCGAACCAACGATAAACAAGTAGGACACCAGAAACGCCAGCAACAAGATCCATGACGAACGAACTTGGGGGGAGAAAACGATGGTGGGCGCTCTATGTACTCTGCCTCGGGACGCTCATGATCGTGCTCGACTCCACGATTGTGACGGTCGCGCTGCCCTCGATCCGCGCGAGTCTCGGTTTTTCCGAAACATCGCTCTCGTGGGTATTGAACGCGTACCTTCTGACGTTCGGTGGATCGTTGTTGCTGGCAGGTCGGCTGGGAGATCTTTTCGGGCATCGCCGTTTATTCCTGATCGGACTTACCGGCTTTACACTCGCATCGCTGGCATGCGGCGTAGCAACGACGCAATGGTTCCTGATTACCGCCCGTGCTATTCAGGGTCTAGGCGGGGCCATTGTCGATTCCGTTGCGCTATCGCTCATTATGAATCTTTTTAGCGAGCCGGACGACCGTGCAAAAGCGATGGGAGTATTTGGTTCCGTCTGCGCGGCGGGCGGAAGCGTCGGAGTATTACTCGGGGGCCTGCTCACAAATTCGCTCGATTGGCATTGGATCTTTTTGGTCAATCTTCCGATCGGAGTGCTTGTGAGTATTCTAACGCTGCGCCTCTTGCCACCCATGCGGACGATGCAAAATGGGCAACGCCTCGATGTAGCTGGCGCCGTAACGATCACCGTCTCGCTGATGCTCGCGGTCTATGCGATTGTCAACGGCGGCGAAATGGGATGGACCTCGGTCCAAACGCTCGGCATGCTTGGCGCATCGGTCGCACTGTTGGTAACATTTCTTGCACTCGAAAGCCGGATCGCGCAGCCGCTCATACCGCTTGCATTATTCCGTTTGCGAAATCTTGCAACGGCTAATGTGATGGGTGTTTTGTGGTCAGCGGGAATGTTTTCGTGGTTCTTTCTGACAGCGCTCTATCTTCAGCTCGTGCTGGGATACAATCCGATGCAAGTGGGCCTCGCATTCCTGCCATCCGATATTATCATGGCGGTCTTATCATTCGGGATTTCGGCGAGGCTCGTCACACGGTACGGCATCAAGGCTCCGCTTAGCTTCGGGCTGCTCTTTGCAACCATGGGACTGCTCCTTCTTGCGCGCGCGCCCATCGATGGGAATTTCTTGGTCGATGTCCTCCCCAGTATGATCTTTCTGGGACTCGGCGCGGGCATTGCATTCAATCCGATTCTTCTTGCTGCCATGAACGATGCGCCCCAACGCGATTCCGGCCTCGCGTCCGGACTCGTGAACACCTCCTTCATGATGGGCGGCGCGCTTGGCCTGGCCATACTTGCAAGTATTGCGGCCGCTCGGACCAATGGCCTTCTGGCTACGGGCGCGCGTTCTACATTCGCCTTGAATGAAGGATACCACATTGCATTTTTTGTGGGAGGACTTTTTACGTTGATCGCTACGCTCATGGGAACGCTCGTGCTGCGGATACCGGTCGCGGATACCACTACGACCGCTCCATCATCTCAGGAAATAAGCGAACGGACCTTGCACGTAACCAACAACGAAATCTATCATTATAACTAAACAGAGGAGAAACACACCATGCGTTTTATGGTCATTGTTAAAGCAAATAAAGATTCCGAAGCCGGCGTATTGCCGACGACGGAGCAACTGGCGGAAATGGGCGCGTTCAACGAAGAACTCGTCAAGGCCGGCGTGATGAAAGCCGGCGAAGGATTGCAGGATACGTCGAAAGGCGCACGCGTCCGCTTCCATGGAAAGAACCCTTCCGTTGCGTACGGACCGTTCCCACTCACGGGCGATCTTATCGCAGGATATTGGGTCTGGAACTGCTCGTCGCTCGATGAAGCCGTCGAGTGGCTGAAGCGCGCGCCGTTCCGCAACGACGAGGAAGTAGAAATTCGGCAAATCTTCTCCGCCGAAGATTTCGGTGAAAACTTTACGCCCGAACTTCGCGAGCAGGAAGCGCAGCTTGGGAAGAAGATAGCGGAATACGCGAATTAATAACGGTGTAGCGCATGCTTTAGCTTGCGCTACTTTTTCAAAAACTATTTTAATAAAAGCATGCTAAAAGCATGCTCTACATTTTAAACCATGCCAACACTCAATCCATACCTCAATTTCCCCGGTAATACGGAGGAAGCATTCAACTTCTACAAATCTATTTTCGGCGGCGATTTTGTCACGCTACAGCGCTTTAAGGATATTCCAGGTGGTAACTTTCCAGCCGATGTGCAGAATGGGGTCATGCATGTATCGCTTAAGATCGGCAATAATACTCTGATGGGGACGGACGCCATCGAGTCGATGGACCACGCCGTTAAACCGGGCAATTATGCGAGCCTGTCCATTGAAGCCGATAGCAAAGAACAGGCCGATCACATTTTCAACGGGCTTTCTGCAGGAGCCTCGGATATCATGGCGATGAAGGACCAATTCTGGGGAGCCTACTGGGGCGCACTGAAGGATAAGTACGGAATTCCGTGGATGGTGAACTATACTTACACAAAGCAATAAGGTGAACTTCAATGGAAAAAATTCAAACCTTTCTCTGGTTTACAAACAACAACGCTGAGGAAGCGGCAAACTTTTACACTTCGGTATTCAAGAATTCGGAAATCGTCGGACGAATGCCTGGCATGAACGGAAAGCCAATGGGGCTTACCGTTTCGATCGAAGGCCGGGAATTTATTTTGTTCAATGGGGGCCCAATGAACAATAATCCTGACTGGAAATTTACCGGCGCGACCTCTTTCTTTATCAATTGCGAAACCCAGAAGGAAGTCGACCACTATTGGGACAAACTTGCGGAAGGTGGACGCACGGACCGTTGCGGCTGGCTCACCGATCGATTCGGCATTACCTGGCAAGTTGTTCCCACGATTCTCGGGAAAGTACTTGGCGATCCCGACCGCGCGAAAGCGGGCCGCGCAATGGAAGCAATGATGAAAATGACTAAGCTCGATATTGCCGGATTGCAGAAAGCATTTGAAGGAGCATAGATCATTCGTAAGAGAATAAGACTATGGCCAAAAATAAGTTACTTCGAATGGATAATGTCGGCATCGTGGTAGAATCTCTCGATGAGGGCATTTCTTTTTTCGAAGAGCTGGGTCTGAAGCTTGAGGGGCGAGCCATGATAGAAGGAGAATGGGCCGGCCGCATCACCGGACTCGGTAACCAGCGTGTAGAGATCGCCATGATGGTGACCCCCGATGGCCACAGCCGGCTCGAGCTCTCGCGATTTCTTACTCCACCTGTAGTCGCGGATCACCGGAACGCGCCGGTGAACGCACTCGGCTATCTACGGGTCATGTTTGCTGTGGAGGACCTCGACGAGATGCTCGCGAGACTTCGCAAGCGCGGTGCGCAGTTACTCGGCGAAGTGGTTCAGTACGAGGACTCCTATCGGCTCTGCTACATCCGTGGCCCTGAAGGACTTCTGATCGGACTGGCAGAACAACTCGGGAATAAACGAAGCGGGATTTAAATATACGCAGTCATTGCGAGAAGAACGAAACGACCAAAGGGAGTTTCGTTCGACGAAGCAATCCGTCCATTTCATGCAAGGGATTGCTTCGTCAAATTTTTCTCCCTTCGGTTGAAAAATTTTCCTCGCAATGACGGAAAAACCAGACCAAAACAATCACTAATTTGAATAAGACTATGGCAACACCGAACCCATCCCTTACTTTTAAGGGCAACACCGAAGAAGCATTTAACTTCTACAAATCCGTTTTTGGCGGCGAATTCCAAAGCCTCATGCGCTGGAAGGACATGCCGGGATCGAAATTTACCGGCGACGACGCGAGCCTCATAATGCACATTGCGCTGCCGATCGGGAAAAGCTGCGTACTCATGGGCGGCGACCCGCCGCGCGCCATGTGGGACTCGATTAAGGACGGAAATAATTTCAACATTTCGCTCGAATGCGAATCGAAAGAAGAAGCGACGAAGCTCTATAACGGCCTTGTCGCCGATGGCGGCAAGCCGCACCCGCAAATGCCGCTCGGCGATTCGTTCTGGGGTTCCTGGTTCGGAATGCTCACCGATAAATTCGGCATTCAATGGATGGTGAATTATCAGTATCCGAAAAAATAACATTGTGGCACAACTAAACATTATTCAAAAGTGGCAATTGTGGGCTCCGCCTGCTGCAACAACAACTAATCATTAAAGAGGCTTAAACATGTTACGAGATAAAGAAGCAGTCGCAACCATCGCAGTGAAGGACTTAAACGCCGCGGGAAAATTTTATGAAGAGACGCTCGGCTTGAAAAAGGTTGACAAGCAGGGCGAAGAGGCTTTCACGTTCCAAAGCGGGAACTCGAAGCTCTTCGTCTATCGCTCGCAATTCGCGGGGACGAACGACGCCACGGCTGTAACGTGGACGGTGGGAAGCGAGATCGAAGAGATCGTGCGAACGCTGAAATCCAAAGGCGTTCCATTCGAGCATTATGACATGCCGGGCATGACACGCAACGGCGATATCCATGGCGATGGCGATATGAAGGCGGCGTGGTTCAAAGACCCCGACGGGAATATCCTTGGTCTGGTAAGCGCGTAAGACTGTCTCACCCAATCCCCCTTCGCGGCGCGTAGCGAACATCACGCGCCGCGAAGAGTGGAAAAGCTCTAACGGAATAATCCCTCCGTTTCTTCTGTTTTATTATTGTGGAGCAACCTCCTCCCTTTCATTGTTCTGCGCCCGGATGATCGCTCGTCCACCGAAAGCAATTATTTAATGCCAGGTATAAACGATTTCGCTATTAAGCTCGCTAACGTCAACGGGACAGGTTCGGCGAGTGCCAATGGGCTGCTGATGCAGTCCATGTTCCGCATGGGAATTCCCGTCGCGGGTAAGAATTTATTTCCCTCGAATATTCAAGGATTGCCGACGTGGTATGAAATCCGCGTGAGCGGAGCGGGGTACGGCGCGCGCTCCCTCAATTACGACCTAATGGTCGCAATGAACGCGCAAACCTATGCGAAGGACGTGCAGGAAGTTCGCTCCGGCGGCTATTTGCTCTATGATTCCACATGGCCACTGCCGAAAGAACTTCACCGTAACGATGTAAAATTTCTCGGCGTCCCTCTTTCGGAAATGCTGACGAAGACCGTGCCCGAGCCCCGCACCCGGATTCTCCTCAAAAACATCATGTATTCTGGCTCTCTCGCCGCGCTACTCGGTCTCGATATGGAAATCGTCGAGGAGTTAATACGCGAATCGTATGGAAAGAAGCAGGCGCTGCTCGATGCGAACCGCCAGGCCCTACATCAAGGCTACGAATATGCGAAGGCGAATCTGGAATGTCCGCTCCCCTTCCGATGCGAAAAGATGGACGCGAACCGCGATAAAATTTTGATCGACGGTAACACGGCCACGGCTCTCGGAGCAATCTATGCCGGCGCAACGGTCGCCGCCTGGTATCCGATCACCCCGGCAACCTCGGTGATGGATGCCTTCAAAGCTTTCGCCGATCGATTTCGCGTCGATCCGGCGACCAAGAAAAACAATTTTGCTTTCTTGCAAGCCGAAGATGAGCTGGCCGCGATCGGCATGGTGATCGGCGCATCGTGGGCAGGCGCGCGATCGTTTACTTCCACTGCCGGTCCTGGCATTTCGTTAATGAATGAACTGATCGGTCTCGCCTATTATGCCGAAATTCCCGCCGTCATTTTCGACATTCAACGCACGGGCCCTTCGACGGGAATGCCCACACGCACCCAGCAATCGGATATCATGATGTGTGCCTATGCCTCGCACGGAGATACCAAGCATCTCTTGCTTCTCCCATCGAATCCGAAGGAATGCTTCGACTTTGCGGTGAAATCTTTCGATCTTGCCGAACAATTTCAAACTCCGGTCTTTATGCTGAGCGATCTCGATATTGGCATGAACGATTGGGTGGTCGATCGCCTGAAATGGGACGATAGTTACAAACCGAATCGCGGCAAAGTCTTAACAAGCGAAGAGCTGGACAAACTTAAAACCTATTATCGCTACTCGCCGGAGGATTCCGATTTCGTTGCAGCGCGAACCCTGCCTGGCATTAATGCTAAGGGGTCGTTCTTCACCCGTGGCTCCGGACACAACCGGCTCGGCGGCTATACCGAAACCCCTGCGGAGTATCAGGAAGTGATGGACCGCTTGCTGAAGAAGCATAAGGCCTCCGCGCAATATATGCCGGAGCCCATTATCGAGCGCAAGCTTGGCGCGAACTTTGGGATCATCACCGTTGGCGGCTGCGACCTCGCGTGCCGTGAGGCGGTCGACCTTCTCGAAGCGGATGGAATTACTGCTAATTACATGCGTATCCGTGGATTTCCATTCAGCGCGGAAGTTGAAAAGTTTATTATGGAGCAGGATTTTTGCTACGTCGTGGAGCAAAACCGCGACGCTCAATTAAAATCGCTCCTCACGCTCGAAACGCATGTGCCAAAGGAGAAACTGCTTTCCATCCTGGTCTATGGGGGATTCCCGCTTTCGGCGAATTCCGTGGTGGAAGGAATTCAACATAAAAAGGCGAAGAAGCAAATTCCGGCAAAGGACTTGGTGGTGATGGAAGAATGATATTCAATGCCTTGGTACCGGAGCTCGATGTATCCGATTTTCACAAAAGTTTTGACTTTTACACACGAATCTTAGGTTTTACTTTGGAATATGATCGTCCGAATCCCATGTTTGCGCTGCTTCACTATGGGCACGCGCAGATCATGATTCAACAACAGGATACAGGCTGGAAAACAGCCGGCCCACTGGAAAAGCCATACGGGCGCGGAGTGAATTTTCAGATTACGATTAAAGATTTGAACTCACTCATCGTGAGATTGACGGACAATAATTATCCGATCCACAGAGGGATTGAAGAAACATGGCGCAAAGCGGGTGATGAACTCGTGGGTGAAATCGAAATTCATGTTTTGGATCCCGATGGTTATTTCCTCAGATTTTCAGAATTAATCGGTCGGAAACCAATTTAGTAAACAATTAGTCAAGGGAATTATTCGTGCCATCCATCGCAAAACCCATCGTTACTCACCCCAGCCTCGAAAAAAATGCGCTGGGATTGAACCTGCGTGCCTACGAAGGCGCAATGAGCACACTTTGCGCCGGCTGCGGACACGATTCCGTCACCGCAGCCGTCGTCCGCGCGGCCTGGAAGCTTTCCATCGAGCCGCATAATTTGGCGAAATTCTCAGGCATCGGGTGCTCCTCAAAGACTCCAACGTATTTTGTAAGTGGCGCTCATGGATTTAATTCTGCGCACGGACGTATGCCTGCCATTGCTACCGGTGGCGGGGCAGCGAACCGCTCGCTTATTTCCATTGGCATTTCAGGCGATGGCGATTCCCTATCGATAGGCATCGGACAATTGGCCCACGCCATTCGCCGCAATCTAAATATCGTCTACATCATCGAGAACAATGGCGTCTATGGGTTGACCAAGGGCCAGTTTTCGGCTTCGGCAGACATTGGTTCCAAGAGCAAGAAGGGCGAGGCAAACCGCATTTCACCCATCGATCCGGTGATGCTCGCGCTCAGTTTGGGCGCGACGTTCGTCGCGCGAAGTTTCTCCGGTGAGAAGGAGCAACTCGTTCCGATCATCGAAGCCGCGTTCAAGCATAATGGACTTGCGCTTATCGATGTGATTTCACCATGCGTCACCTTCAACGACCACGAAGGCTCGACAAAAAGTTACCTTTATACCCGCAAGCACGATTATCATGTGACCGATTCGGACGTAGTCTTTCCCGTCGACGAACTCGTCGCAAACATCAGCCGGAATGGACATACTGCCGTGACGATGCACGATGGCTCGGTGCTTCATTTTACTCGAACGCCCGAAGGCTACGACCCGCGCGACCGCGCAAAAGTATTTGCGTATCTCCAAGAGCATCAGCAAGAGGGCAAAGTGCCGACCGGCATTCTCTTCATCGACGAAACCGCGCCCGACATGCATAATGTCATGGGTACCACGGAGACCCCGCTCACGGAAGTGCCGTATGAGACGCTCTGCCCCGGCAGCGTTAAGCTGGAGGAACTGATGGAAGAATTTCGATAAATAGTCAGGTGGGGCGATTCGGTATAACGATTTCGCGATCTGACAGGGGTTCGAGAGAATGTTGGAACTGCTCGAAAACAAAGATCAGATGGATTAATCAATCCCGACCAGCACACAATGCATTTCGCACTCCTTGTCGAGATAATAGGCCGCACACATGCGGTGGTAGCCATCGACAATAAACACTTTATTCTCCTTTCGGACCAATAAAATAGGGACGAGCGGCTCACCCTCGAACATTTTTACAAATTGTTTTTGGACGTCCTCGTTCGACTCGGGCTTTAATTCATTGAGCGAAGCTCGTAGAATATCCCTCACTTTAAATTTTTGGATCGTGGTGCGCTCCTCTTCTAATTTTTCCAAAGCGCGCTTGGCCTCGCCGGCATCAAAAATGAGGTGTAAATAGCCTTTAGCGGCATCGAGATCTTTTTTTGTAACTTTCTTTTCCCATTCGATGGAAGGCATAATTTTATTCCTTTCGAGTGCGCCGGTCTGTTAATGCAATTCCCATAAGAAGCCAAAGCCCTCCAATCGCCGCTGCAAAAAAGCAGAGGATCGCAAGGCCGGGATAGCCAAACAGTTTAAAGGTAGTATCGACCCGCATCAACATGGCGGCGCCCACAATAAGAGCGGCGAGAATGAGTCCCGTGGCGATGCGGTTCGCCACTTTTTGGAACCCATCGATGAGTGTTTTTTCTTCGAAGGTATCGATCTGGAGCGTAAGCTCATTCTTCACGATCATGTCTAAAATTTTATTGACCCGGCGCGGCAATTCGATCGCAAATTCTTTCGCTTCGATCGCGGCGGAAAGCAGGCCAGCCGGAGTCACCGATTTTTCGAGCCGTTCGCGTGTCAGGCGAAACGCTTCGCGGCGGATAGCCTCGTTAGGATCGAATTTGGGGTCGAGCGTGCGTCCGATGGTGTCTAAGTTGAGCAGCGTCTTACCGAGCATCGTCAGTTCGGCGGGCATACGAATTCCATGCTCCAAACAGATATGGCTGAAATCCATGAGCGCAAGGCCGACATGCATTCCTTCGAGCTCGCCCGTCATCCGCTCTGTAAGCACTTGAGCAACGCTATGCTTTAAGGCCGTTTCGCTCACCTCTTTTTCCGAAACATGTTCGCCGATCTTGAGGCCGATCGTCGTTGCTTCGTCGCCGCGTCCCTCACTGACGGCCAGAAGCAATTTTAGAAGTTCCTCCTGCATCGAGGGCGGCAAATGCCCGCACATTCCAAGGTCCAGCAACGCGAGGCGGTAGTCGTTCGTTAGAAAAACATTCCCTGGGTGCGGATCGGCATGAAATAGCCCATCGACCAATATTTGCTTAAGATACGCACGAAACAGTTGATCGGCAATTGCTTCACCTTCCATGGAAAGCTGGGCAAGCGGACCAATCTCGGTGATCTTGCGGCCACGAACGTAATCCATTGTCAAGACGCGTTCGGTGGAATAATCGCCAACCGGTTGTGGGATAACGATGCGATCGAATTCCTCGAGATTGCGGCCGATTTCGATCAGGTTTTGGGCCTCGCGGCGATAATCGAGTTCCCGCGCAACCGAATGGCGAAGTTCTTCCAGCGTGTCGACAAAATGATATTGCGACCCTAATTCCGTATGGGCGTCGAGCAATTCCGCAATATCCTGAATAGCCGAGAGATCGAGGGCGATTTCCTCCCGGACACCCGGCCGCTGCACTTTGACCGCTACATCACGGCCATCGCGCAATGTTGCCCGGTGGACCTGCCCGAGCGACGCGCTCGCGACCGGCGTACTTTCGAACGATTCGAATGCCTTCGACATCCGGACGCCGAGTTCGGCTTCGACGATTTTCTCAACCTCGGCGAAGCTAAAGGCGGGAAGGCTATCTTGCAATCGCGCGAGCGCTTTTACATAGGGGACCGGTATCAGGTCCGCCCGCGAAGAGAGCAATTGCCCCAGTTTAATATAGAGCGGCCCCATTGCTTCAAGGTCGCCCGCAAGCTCTTCCGGGGCGGCCGCCGAACCAGAGGGCCGCGTCTCCTTATCGAGGATTTCCGATAGTCCGGCGTGATGGACGAGATCGTTTCTGCCATATTTCCAAAGCAAACTCGCGAGATCGCGATAGCGTTTAAGATATTCCGGTTTTAGCGATAGCGCCATACCCGACTACGGCACAATTATTAGACCGGGACGACAGCATTTTCGCTATTAGAAGGGCGTTCGAGCGCAAAAAAGGATATTGCGAAACGATCGGGGTAGAATGTCGTATTTTTGTACCCAAGTTTCACCATTTAATTTTTTGGACATGCAAACCTTTTTCGACCGTCTCGATGCCGCCATCGCGGAATATTCATTGCTCAAGCATCCTTTTTATCAGGCCTGGAGCGCGGGCACGCTTACCCAGGAAACACTGCGTAGCTACGCAGCGCAGTATTACCAATTTGAGAGCCGTTTCCCCACTTTTTTGAGCGCCGTGCATTCGAATACGGAAAACATCGCGCACCGGGAGCAACTACTCCTTAATTTAATGGAAGAAGAGCACGGGCATCCCAATCATCCGGAGCTTTGGCTGCAATTTGCCGAAAGCGTGGGCGCCAATCGGGAATCGGCAAAAAATGCGAATGCGTTTCCAGAAACCCAGAATTTGATCGAGACTTTACGGACCATCACTCGCGATCGCGATACGCTCGAAGGCGTTGCAGCGCTCTATGGCTATGAATCACAAATCCCAGAGATTTCGCGAACGAAGATCGAGGGACTTACCACGCATTATGGTGTAACCAGCGATGAGGGGCTCGCCTTTTTTCACGTACACGAAAAAGCCGATGAGCTTCACCGCCGCGCCGAACGCGATCTCATGACGGACCTCATTCGGTCCCGCGAAGATGAAGACCGAGCCATCGCAGCCGCACAGTCCGTTGCCATTGCATTTTATCAGATGCTCGATGGCATCGTCCGGACCTGTTCTTAGAGAGAATCGGCCCTCGTTCAGACGCCATCGCCTCGAAACGCTTCCATATATTGCTTGACGCGCTCGGTGAATTGGACGGCATAGAGTCCGTCGATCAGACGGTGGTCGTGCGAAAGTCCTAGATACATCATCGAACGAATGGCGATATAATCATTGCCTTCCTGGTCGGTCTTGACGACAGGCCGTTTGACGATCGCGCCCGTCGTCATAATGGCGAGATTCGGCTGATTGATGATCGGCGTCGATAGGATATTGCCAAACATACCCGGATTCGTAAGTGTGAACGTTCCGCCCGAAATGTCATCCGGCGTCAGCTTTTTCGTGCGCGCTTTATTCGCTAATTCGTGCACCGCCCCAGCAAGTCCGGCAAGGCTCAAACGGTCCGCATGTTTGATAACGGGCACGATGAGCGCCGGCGGCAGCGGCGAGCCTTCCTGTTTTGGCATCGCGACGGCAATGCCGAAATTGATTTCATTGCGGACCACGATATTCGTTCCATCGATCGACGCATTGATAAATGGGAATTCGCGCAACGCCTTGATCATGCACTCGACGAAAATCGGAGTTAAGGTAAGCCGCACCCCATACCGCTGCTCGAAGCTCTCCTTGTTCTTTTTCTGATAGTTGACGATGTTTGTCACGTCGACTTCGCTGATCGACGTAACATGGGCGCTCGTATGCACGGAGCGGACCATGTGCTCCGCGATGCGCTGGCGAATATTGTCCATCGGGATAATCGTCATCGCTTCGCCGCTGGCGGCAAAGGCGGGCGCTTGCATCGGCTGCGGCGCTTGCGGCGCAAAGCTTGGTGCGCCCGATTGCGGCTGATAAGCGGAAGCCGGCTGCGACGGATACGCCGGCGTGCGACCCGATTTTCGCGCTTCGACATATTGCATCATGTCACTCTTATTCACGCGTCCTTCCATTCCACTGCCGGGAATGCGCGAAAGTTCTTCTGGCGAAATACCTTCCGTCTTTGCTATATTTTTTACGAGCGGAGAATAGAAGCGATCATCTTTCCCTGTAGGTTGTGGCTGTGGGGCAATGGATGGTTTGGACGCTTGTTGAGGAGCCGCTTGTTGCTGAGGCTGTTGTTGCTGAGGCTGTTGTTGCTGAGGTTGCTGTTGCTGAGGTTGTTGTTGCTGAGGTTGTTGTTGCTGAGGTTGTTGTTGCTGAGGTTGAGCTTCAGATTTGGCTTCTGGCTTCTGAGGGGCAGGCGGATGGACCGCTCCACCCTGAGCAGCTCCACTGGAAATATAGGCTATCGTCGCGCCAACGGCGACCGTCTCTTTTTCCTGCGCTACAATTTTTGAAAGCGTGCCAGCAAATGGCGCGGGCACCTCGGTATCCACTTTATCGGTGGAGATTTCTAAAATCGGTTCATCTTTCTGGACTTGATCGCCTTCTTTTTTCAACCAGCGAAGGACCGTCCCTTCGGCAATAGACTCGCCCATTTTCGGCATGACCACGGCCTGTCCCTGCCCCACTTGTCCATTCGAAGGCTGCTGTTGCGGGGATGCCTGCTGTTGCGGCGGTGCCTGTTGCGCCGCCTGTTGTTGCGCAGCTTGCTGCGGCGGAGGAGCTTGCTGTTGCGACTGCGGCGCTTTTTGTTGTTGCTGAGCTGACGGGGCCGCTTCGCCATTCGTTCCTATGGAGGCGATCGGTTCACCTACGGCGACGGTTTGCTTTTCCTGCGCTAAAATTTTAAGCAGCGTACCGGCCACCGGTGAAGGCACTTCGGTATCGACTTTATCGGTCGAAATTTCGAGAATGGGTTCGTCCTTCTGGACTGCGTCGCCTTCTTTTTTGAGCCAGCGAAGGACAGTGCCTTCGGTTATCGATTCGCCCATTTTGGGCATTACTACGTTCGTCGCCATGGAATAATATTTAGGTGATGAAACGCCACTAACACAATTTGGGCCTAAAGGCTTCCTTGCCGAAATTCGTAATTTGTTATTCTAATTCGTCATTAATTTTGGATTCCAAAAATGTTTCTCCATATCGACTAATTCGCCTTTGAAAGTAATGCCCTCGCGGCGGAGCATCGCGCGCATCCGTTCGTAGCCGCCGAAATGGTGCGCTCCGGAGAGCGCGCCGATGCGATTAATGACGCGCTGCGCGGGAACGTCCGAGCCTTCCGGAAGCGCACCGAGCGCCTGACCGACCATCCGCGAGGAGCCTTTCATTCCCAGCACTTCGGCGATGGCGCCGTAGGTCGTCACCTTTCCGATGGGAATTTGTTCTACGATCTCATAGACACGCGCATAGAAGCTAGGCTTCGGCTTGCGAAGTTTCGGTTTAAGGATGTCCTTTATGGGACTCAAACGATTCAAAGGTCTCATAAAAATCTTGCAGGAAGATTCAAAAATAGCTATTATTGGCGCTGGCGTGAGCGGCCTGGCGGCCGCTGTGTGGCTTGCACAGCATGGCTTCCGCAATCTAACGCTCTTCGAAGCACGACGCGAAGCGGGCGGCCGCACCCGTTCGTATGTCGATCCCACGACGGGCGACACGCTCGATAACGGTCAGCACCTAATGATGGGTTGCTATCGCTCAACCCTCGAATACCTCCGGAAAATCGATTCTGATAGTTTATTGCGCCGTGCTCCACTTTTTATCCGCTTCCATGAAGCGGGACGTAAGACGCCTGCTACCCTCCAACTTCCGCCCCGGTCCAAGCCGCCGGTTACTCTTCTTGCTGGTCTTTGGAATTCGAGGCTGCTCACCATGGGCGAAAAAATAGCGGCGACGTGGCTTGGACTTGCGACGGATGCTTCCTCCGCAAAAAATTCGGAAGGCATGACCTGCGCGGCCTTGTTCAGGAAACTCCACCAGCCAGCGGGATTAGTCAAAAAATTATGGGCCCCGATCGTGCTTGCCACCATCAATGCTCCGGTCGAGGAAGCAAGTGCGGTTTTGTTCATCAATGTGTTACGCGAAGCATTTTTGTCGGGCCGTGAAGCAAGCGATCTGCTGTTGCCCTCATCGGGCCTGTCGGAGTTATTGATTGATCCCGCCATTCGAATGTTGGAAAAAAATGGGGCAACAATCCTGCTTTCTTCTCCTGTGCGCGCTATTGAAAAAAACGGCACGGCCATACAAATTATAACCGATAGTTCCGTTAAAGATTTTGACGCCGTGATTTATTGCGGCCAATCCTTCGACTCGTTGCCTCAGGAAGTTCGATCCTCTCTTCCAACGTTCGAATATTCACCGATTGTCAATGCCTATTTTTGGCTGGATCGGCCCGTCCTTCGCGGGCCAATCCACGGGTTTATCGGAACGACGTTACAGTGGGTATTCCCGTGGCCTTCGAACTACGCGGCAGAGCGGCTGGCGCTCACCGTAAGCGCGTCCGATGCCTTGGCTGAACGTACAAACGAGGAGATTCGACATATTCTTTGGACTGATCTTTGTACCTCACTTCCGGCAGCACGTGAGGCTCGGCTCATGCACTACCAGATTATTCGCGAAAAACGGGCTACCCCGCTTCTGACGCCTTCCATTCAACAAAGCCGTCCACAAGCGGCGACCACAATTCCCGGCTTGTTTCTCGGTGGAGACTTTATACAAAATGGACTTCCGGCAACGATCGAAGGAGCGGTTCGTAATGGGTTTTCAGCGGCGGCGATGCTCCTGCAAGGTTTAGAACATCAAAGCAAGAATCCTTTGCAACCAATACACGCGGTATGAATAATTTTTATTCGAACATTCGCCATACTTTTACTCGAAGTCTCCGTATATTTGGGAAACAAACCAATTCAAAATCGAGGAATTAAGATATTAAACATGGCTGAAAGAACTGTAACCTCCACCGATGTACGGGTTTCATCGAACAGGCCCGACGGCGCGGCTCCGAAGGCGTCCTCCCCGCCTCCGACGGTCATCAAGAGCGTGACGCTCGGTAAGAAAAAAGGAAAAGTAAGTCCTGCGCTTATTGTAGCCGCCATCGCTATTCTTGGCGTGGTCTTCTGGTACTTCTTTCTTCGGGCGCCTGCCGCGCCACCGCTCGTCACGCGTTATACGGCGATCGACAAAGGCGATATTACCCGAAGCGTAACCGCCACCGGAACCCTTCAGGCGACGACGACGGTCCAGATTGGCAGCCAGGTCTCGGGCCTCGTGAAAAAGATATACGCGGACTATAACACGCATGTCAGACGCGGTCAACTTCTTGCGCTGCTCGATACCGCGCCCTATGTTGCCACGGTCACGCAAACAACCGCGACGGTCCAGAAGGCACAGTCCGATGTGCAATTGCAAACAGCCAATGAAGCACGCGCGCGTAAGCTGCTTGCGGAGCAACTGATTGCGCAGTCCGATTACGATGCCGCTAAAAATGCGCTGCAGGATGCACGAGCGGTCCTCGCGCAGGACGAAGCGCAACTCCAACAAGCAAAAGTTAACTTAGGCTATACGCGCATTGTATCACCGGTCGATGGCACGGTACAAGCCCGCAATGTCGATAGTGGGCAAACCGTCGCCGCCGGGCTGAACGTCACGGTGCTCTACGTTATTGCCGAAGACCTCCGATCGATGCAAGTTTCCGCAGCCGTGGACGAGGCAGACATCGGTGGCGTAGCCGTGGGACAACCCGTAAAGTTCACCGTGGAAGCATATCCGGGTGAGCAATTCGAAGGCACCGTCTTTCAAGTACGCATTAATCCGGTAACGACACAGAATGTAGTTACGTATTCTGTTATTATTACCACGCCTAACCCCGACGAGAAATTGCTTCCCGGCATGACGGCAACCGTTAATATTATTAATGCAAGCCGGACGGACGTGCTACGGGTGCCTGTTGCCGCAACGCGCTTTGTCCCGCCGGCGGAATTGCTTGCCCAGATGGGAATCAAAGGCAAGGACACCTCGCAATTCCAGCGGCAGCATACGCACGGCGGAACGCGCGGCGATTCGGCACACCGAGGTGCGGGTACCTCCGCCGGGACAACTGCCACTGGCGAAGCGCCGCCCACGGTCGCAACCGTCTATATCAAAACCAATGTAAAGAACAAACCGCAACTTCAGCCCGTAAAAATTGTGGCAGGCCTTTCGGATGGGAATTACACCGAAGTGCTAAACAGCACTCCTCCGTTACACGAAGGGGACAGCGTGATCGTGGCGGCCTTCTCGCTTGCTCCGAGCGGTGGCGCAACCTCTTCTTCGCCACTTAGCACTCCGCGAGTGGGAGGCGGCGGCGGCGGCGGCCGCGGGGGTGGACGTTAACGATTATAGCACTATGTTCACTCAAATAAGCAATAGCGTCGTCATGGCATTTCAGTCGCTCGCATCGAACAAAGTTCGTGCGGCGCTGACCATGCTCGGCATTATCATCGGCGTGGGTGCCGTCATTACAATGAATGCTATTGGGCAGGGCGCCTCGCAGTCCGTTGCAAATCAGATCAATGCGATGGGAACAAATGCGCTCCTTATCTTCCCCGGAGCAACGAATGTCGGAGGCATTTCTTCCGGTGCCGGCGGAAGCCAGCATTTGACCGAGGACGATGCAAACGCGCTGAAAAGATCGACGTGGCTGTCTGCCGCGACGCCTATCGTGACGACGAGCGTGCAAGTCGTGGCCGGCAATGCCAACTGGGCGACGCGCATTACCGGCGCCAGCCCGGACTATTTGATCATCCGAAACTGGCCGATCGTGAGCGGAAGCAATTATACGAATTCCGATTCGCGCAATGGAACGAAGGTCTGTTTGCTCGGTAAAACAGTGGCTACGAATTTATTTGGCGAAGGCGTCGATCCCGTGGGGCAGACCATTCGCATCAAGCACGAGCCATTCACTGTTATCGGCGTCTTACAGGAAAAAGGTTCTAACTCCTTCGGTCAGGACCAGGACGACGTGATTATCGCTCCCTTTGCGACCGTCCAGAGAAAGCTGATGGGAATTACCTGGGCGAACCAGATCATGGCAAGTTCCATCTCCGCCCAAGCGACCACCCCCGCTACGCAGGATGCGACCGATATTCTTCGCCAGCAACATAAACTTCTTCCATCGGACGATAATGATTTCCAAATTCGCTCCCAAGTCGAACTCGCCGCAGCCGCGCAGCAAAGCACGGCGACGATGACAAACCTGCTGAGCGCCGCTGCGATTATTTCGCTTCTCGTCGGCGGCATCGGCATTATGAATATTATGCTCGTTAGCGTGACGGAGCGCACGCGTGAAATCGGCATTCGCAAGTCCATCGGGGCGAAGCAGATGAACATCCTGCTCCAATTTTTGACTGAAGCGATCACGCTCTCGCTCGTCGGCGGAATTATCGGCGTCGTACTCGGATATATTGCATCTTCGATCGTTTCGAAACAGAACGGATGGATCCTCGTCATTTCCCCGCAAGCGGTAGGGCTCTCCTTCGCGGCGGCATCCTTCGTCGGCATTTTCTTCGGCTGGTACCCCGCCCGCAAAGCGGCGCGGCTCAATCCAATTGAGGCGTTGAGATACGAATAGAACCTGGATTACGCGGATTTAGGAGGATTACACGGACGATTTTTCGAATGGTAGCCGTAAGCTTTAGGTTACCCAGTGCAGCGAATCATGCAATTTGAAGAAGAAACTGCGCGGGAGTCATTGCGGGAACCCTGCCAAGCGGGAAGTCTCTTACGTTGCTCGTTACGATGAACGCAGAAGAAGTTGCGTGAGCCGCACCCTCGACAATAGCATCTTCAAAATCGACGATTGGGCTTCTTCGTGCTTCCATCAGAATTGCTTTATCCACCGGCACGATTGCGAGAACATCCAAAAGCTGTCCCGACAACTCCCGCGCTTTCGAGATTCCAACCGACTTTTTTAGAATATAATAAATCGTGGGAGCGGCGTGGGAGGGAATGTTGCCAGATATTGTGCCTTTTCGACAAAAGCTAAGGACGGCCATCGCGGAATCGAAATCGCCTCGAAGCAGATAAACGTCGAGTATGACGTTCAAATCAATCGTTACGACCATGCTGGAGAAACTTCTCCGTCAGATATTGCATGCGTAGCGCATCGACATCGCTATCCGGCGGTAAAATTCCCGCCCACGAGCGGATCATCGGGTCGATGTCACGATCGGTCGCATGGCGGAGCGTGCGAACAAGGTAGTCGAAGACGTCATCGACCCTCATCTTCGTTCGCTCTGCAAACGAGCGCACAAACGCCGCTTCGGAAGCCGGCAAGTCGATCGTTATGTGTTCGGAGCCATTCATAGCATAATAGAATGTTTCGGCAATGCGATTAGTTCGTTCCGTGTTCTTGCGCGCGGGCTGGAAGGCCTGCGCTACACGGGCAAATAGCCCGCAAAGCCGCCCGGCTGAACCCCATCGAGGCGTTGAGGTACGAATAATCCCGCGTGTGTAGCGCAGACATTCCTGTCTGCGCACGGGCTTTCAGCCCGGGCGTAACACGCGCGAAATATCAGCGAAGTATTTTCTCACTTCGCTTACTTAGCACACGGGAGGATCCAATGGAGGGTGTTCTTAGGTGACGAATAGAGTCACTTATTAAAGTCATCTTCATTCTCTTCTGAACCTTCAAGATCATGATAGCTAGAGTCTTCGCCCGAAAGAATTCCCAGTTCTAAATTGTAGTATGGAAGGAAAGACCCCTCTGATGTATGTTCAATGTAAAAACTGAATGTCGTGTCAAATCTTTTATAAATCGCGTTCCTTACAAAACGTAAACGACATTGACCGTTCTTAACACTTTTTCTAAAATCATTCCCATAGGCTTCTTTCAGTAAATAATTTCCTTCGGGAATATTCCTCATGAAAAATGATTCACCCGCCTTAATATAGGCAGCTCTAATGCATATTCCATTCGATGCGTTAACAAGTTTAACTATGACATCAAATTCGTTATGCATATCCATGATTTTAAGATAGTTGTTGAGTGCAGTGTCATAAGAGGGCAAAATGTTTTCACATTGAGGAGGTTGGTCTCCTGTGGAGAGCGTAATTTTTTCCCAATCAAGGAATGGATCGGTGTTATTCTTCGATAAAAATTTAAAAAAAGAAAATCCAGTATCACCACCATAGCTAACAAGCCACCATCCGCTCGAAAAAGTATCCATAACATTAACTGCACCATACTGGGGTATTTTCAATAGCACTGGAGCATTATCACCAGGCCCCGACCTCAAATTCAACTCAGGTGATGTTACATAATAAACCTGAGCCTGTGCGACTATGGAGGACGAGAGAAAGGTTGCCAGAACAAAAAGAAATGACACACGCATATGGTGTATTCCTTCAAAATTTGATTTCGCCTGTGTTTTCCTGACTCTTTTCCTGATCGGGTGCCGAGTCGGAAGAAGATTTTTGAACATTTGGAACAGCTAAGGGTTGTATATTCGATTTTTTTTCACTATTGGTTTGAACACTCTGGATAGCGGCGCTTGAGTCAGCACTCGGCCTATCGGCTGTTGTATAGCTGGGCTTCGTCAAAGTTGCAATGTAAATGATTATGCCAATTACGATGATCACGAATATGACACGGGATGATTTTCTTTTCAGAGCTGCATCGACGTGAAAAAGCCTCCTCGAACCTTCGGCAAATTCGCGCCCGAATTTGGCACGTTCTTCTTGAGAATTGTAACTGGAAGTATTAGCGGGCGCACCAGCCTTCGGAGCTGGGTCAAACGAAGACTTGGCGGATGGTGGAGCAGGGCCACTATTCGCATGGGTTGAGGGTCTGTTTTGGTTAACGGTGGCGAAACGACCTGAGCGTAGCAAAAAATCATCGTATTGAGTTCGCTGCTCGGGATTTCCAAGAACTTCATAAACCTCATGTATGCGTCTGAACTCCGAGGCAAAAAAAGCCGCGTTAGGCTCAGATGCATGTTTATCAGGATGGTATTCTTGGGCAAGTCGATGATAGGCGACGTGAATATCCGTAGCACTTGCGTTTTGCGCTACTCCAAGAATCTCATAAAAGCTGGGAGTATTCATTGATAACTCTTCAAACCGCTATGAACCCCCTTCCCGTTTCCGTTCCAGCGCTTCACGATGGCCGAGCGCGGGCCCGCGCAAATCACTATCGTAAACCCCCTCGGCCAGCAAGTCGCGCAGCTTTTCGATGGCGAGCTGGATGCGGGCGAGCATTCGTTCGAATGGAATGCTTCGGGCGCGGAGGCGGGAACGTATTTCTGCATCACTCGCGCGAATGGCCGCACGGAACAAACAGCGATGGTTCTCGCCCGCTAAGATTTACGCCTTGCAGCCTTCGACTTGACCGCCAGTGGTTGAGCCATCCCGACAGGCTGCGGATATCCCCGTCCCCGAAGGGCTGCTATGGGAATGACGATCTCCTTTTGGCCTTTGATGCGACGCGTCATTGCGGGGCGGTGATCGGTCTTCCGTTTGCTGGCGGGTTTCTCTTTTGCCGGCTCGCTCCCCGATGTATCTTTCAGCGCTATATCCCTCACGATATTCGTATCGGTATTGGTGGTGATGTCTTTGGACATGTCGTGCAGCGCGGCGAGCACCTTGGACTGTTCGTCCGGAGTCAAGTCTTTCATCGAGAGTCCGTATGTCTTTAGTGTCGCATCGAGGTTCTCCTGCGTGTTCGTATTGTGATCGTATACGTCGCGATAAATATGAAGATTTCCGCTATCGGCAACGATCGTCTCGTAGCGCAGTTCGACGGGCACGGACTTCGGCAACCGGACATCGTGCGTGGATTTCTTATCCTTCGCGTAGCTGGCGATAGCGGAATCCGACAACGACTTTCCGGAAAGTTGCGCGAGCCGCTGAGCGAAGTCGATCGCATCCGGATCGACGAGGCCCACACACCCGTGTGAACCGAACGTTCCCAATTTGGCCGGAGATTTTCCTCCGTGGATCAATGACGGCTCACCAATGGGGATTTTCAAAACTCCGAGCGGATTCAACTTGTCCCCGGCCTCGATCTTCTGCCCGACCTTGACTTTGCCGTGTGGACTTTCCACCCAGGATTCATCCGGTGGCGTCCACGTTGGATTAAAAAGTATCTCCCGGGCCCTGCGCATTCCGGTCGGCAAGGGAAATTCAGGATATCCGATCGTGACCTCATAACTCTTCACCAAATTTCCGCTATCGAATACGTCCATTCGATACGCCGGTATATTTACCACCACCCGGCTATCTTTTGGTACCGCATTCCGAGTGCCTTCAATGGAGTTCGTGTCGGGAGCGGCTGTGCCGCTCTGAGCATCCTGACGATCGCTCCACTCCTCCTGTACGAGTGCGAATAGCTTGGTCCGCTTGTCGGACCCTATAATAGAATCGAGCAAGCTGATTGCTCGGGCTTTCGCATCGGCGGTCGAACCGGAATAGTCTTCAGTACTGGCCGTCTCCGCCTTTTCCAATCGCGCGGCTTCCTGGCGCGCAACACGGCGCACCTTTAGCAGTTCGGAATCGGTAAGTCCGGCCCTGGATTTCGCCAGAGAGTCGAACGCCGAATCGGCCATAAAGGCATCGATGACCGGAAGCGTCACCGGATAGTTGACCGCAACGACCGCGGGAGGGGTCGATACATTGGAGGTCCGAGCGGTGGAACTGTCGTACGCATTCTCATTGTGCGTCTTTGTAGTGCAACTCGAGAATCCGACGATCATCGAGAGGCAAAAAAGAGTGAATAAAATGCTGCCCCGTCTTTTCAAAGCGGTGGCTGGGGCATGGTTGATAGCTATCATGTAGGGTATGTGTAATTATTTGAGTTGTCGTAAAATTGGATACGGATTGATAGTTTGGCCATCCCAAAACTTTTTCGGATCCTGGATGAGCCAGATCGCGAAGTGAAGATGGTAATTGCCCGGACCTGCGTCGCCAGTATCGCCCACGTAGCCGAGTACTTGTCCTTGCTTCACCTGCTCGCCCTCCGTAAGATCATCCGCATAATGGTCAAGATGGGCATAGTAATAAACAGTATGCCCATCCGGGCTAAGCTCATAGATAGTCGTGCCGCCAAGTTTGCTTTGAAAGAGCCGTATGACACGCCCCGCCGCAGCTGCAATGACCGGACTATTATGCGGAGCCATAATGTCGATCGCATCGTGGATTCGGCCATTGCTTCGCGCCTCTGAGTAGGTATCGACCAGTTGATCGGAAGTTACCCCGGGCACCGGAATTATTAATCCTGTGGTAGCCGTCAATGAGGTAGCCGGAGCAACAGCCCCAGATGTGTCCGGCTGCCGAGGGATCTCCGTATTCGCCGCTTGGACGCCCCTCTGGGGCGGGCTCTTAATAATTGGGCTGGACGCGCCGGTTGAGTCCACATGAGAGGTCGAGGTCGTTGTCAGAATGGCCTGGCTTTGGGGCTGCATAATCCTTAGCCATATTATTGGCGCAAGAATAATGATCAAAAGTGCCGAGAATATGCCAACGAGGGCCTTTGCAGAGAAACGCATGACATGCCCGCTTGCAATTGCAGAGCCAGCGTAAAAATCCTGCTCCGCAGGCGAGAACGCCTGCGCTACTTCTTTGTTTGAGTTGCGTGATTTCGAACGATCGTCGCCTTTCCGATTTAATTCTTTCAGCCTCCGAAGCTAGTTCCGCGGATGTTGTAATCCTCGGCATTCCGACCGATGAAGGCATTCACCGGAATGGCGGGCGCATTGGCGCAAGCGAGGCTCCGAATGCGATTCGTGCGTGGCTGGGGAAATTAACGCCTTTTGCCGGCCCGCATTTCAAGCGGCATCTGGATGAATTGAAAATCGTCGATCTCGGAGATATTCCGGAGGGCGATCTCGAAGAGATGCATAAAGCCGCTTCGAAGATGGCAATGGAATTGATCGCTTCGGGAAAAATCGTTATTGCGCTGGGCGGCGGACATGACGTGACGTTTCCCTTAGCGCGAGGATTTCGTGATGGGATTAAAGCGGACTCGATAGGGCTGATAAATATCGATGCGCATCTCGATGTCCGCGAAAAAAAGAACGGCCAGCACCATTCGGGCAGCAGCTTCCGGTTGCTCCTCGAAGAAGGTATTGTAAAAGGTGAACACTTTGCGGAAATTGGAATTCAATCGTTCGTGGCATCCAAAGAACAATTCAATTGGGTGCTTCAGCAGGGCGCGCGCATTCTCACCTTCGAAGATGCAACCGAAGCCCATTTGCCGAATGCCTTTGAAGAGTGTGAAATCGCGATGACCCGTGGCGATCCCGATTTCTCGGTTTACCTTTCGTTCGATATGGACTCCGTCCGCGCCAGCGATGCACCCGGCGTGAGCGCACCTGCTCCGATTGGATTCCTCGCCGAGGAAGCCTACGAGCTTGCAGTGGCTGCGGGACTTTCGAAAAATGTGCGGATGCTCGATATTGTGGAAGTCAGCCCCCCGCATGATATCGATGGCCGCACGTCCCGCCTGGCTGCAAGAATGATTGCAGGATTTTTGGCGGGAGTGGCGAATCGGGTGGTTCGGTAATCCATCATTTATCGCAGGAGCATCACCGGCAGTGTTTCGACCCGGCCTTTCATGCGGACTAAACACTCATACATCCCATCGGGCACGCCGGCGGAATTGCTCCAGTTGAAGCGGTGCTCTCCGGCCGCAAGGGTGCCGGAATAGACCCGGGCAACCACTTTGCCACGCAAATCGACAATGGACACATTGGCATATCCCTCTGGTGTCGCTAAGAAGAGAGTGGTAGTATGTCTAAAAGGGTTAGGGTAGAATGAGGCTTCCGATTTCGCTGAGACTTGAACAACATTAGCAGAGAAGTCTGAAAGGCGTGCTAAAAAAATATCGGACTTACCTGCACTACGCAATCCCATGGTTCCGGCGGAGATGGTATCGAAGAAATCCCCGGCTACGGAAATCAATCCGTCCCCATTGACGGCGAGACTAATGCCAGTATTACTTCCATCGCCTGCGACCGGTAGTGCCCATAAAAAGCGGCCGGAACTATCTAATTTCGTTACAAACATTGCTCCCGCTTTTGCTTTTTTCAACGTGATAGGACCGAAGGAGGTGGTACTCGCGAAGGAACCCGTAATATACAGAGCGGCGCCATTCCGCGCTTGAGCAATTCCGTTAGCTACGGCAGATTGATCGCTCCCATCGGTTTGTTTTGCCCAAAGAAGGCTCCCATCGCGATCGTATCTGGCCACGAACACCGCGTACACAAGCCCGTTATTATAAGATAGCTGAAACGAGCCGAAATCCATGGTGGACCTGAAAAATCCACAGAGGGAGAGCGTGCCGTTACTATTGACGATAATATCCTGCGAAGCTCCATAATAGCCGCCGCTTCCTATTTTTTTCGCCCACAGAATGTCTCCACTGGGCGAAAGCTTCACAAGAAACATTTTTAGCTCGGCATCTACCGCATCCAGAGAGTCCCTGTCAAGATTCAAATGGCCGAAGAAAGACCCTGTTACGTAAGTCGTACCATCGGCTTCCGCGGCGATGGCAAGGCCCGTATGTATCCCAAAATCCCCCTCGCCGGAGCGCGCCCACTGCGCTTTACCGTTGGAGTCGTATTTCGCGATAAATACTTCATGAGGCAGGGGGGAGGAAATAGCAATAGAATCGAACGTTGCGTTACGAACATAACTTCCGGTGATATAACAATTTCCGGAGGAATCGAGACACAAGCCGAAAGCCGCGTTTTGGTTGTACGTCCCGATCCCATTTCCGCCCGCGGTCCGTACCCACTTCAACTCACCGTCAGAGCTGAACTTTGCCAGATAAATCTCCGAAGGAGCAATACTAGTGTGGACGTTTCCAGAAAAATTCGCAGAGCCGAGGTAATTTCCTGCCAGGTATAGCTCTCCCGATTTATCGATCGCCATGGCATTTACAGAGATTCCGGAAGCAGAATCGGTCGCGAAGGCTACGGCTTTTGCCCAGATAATCCTTCCCGAAACATTGTGGAGGGCTAAGTACACGTTTTGTGTATTACCGTTAGAAAGAAGAATCGAATCGAACCGGGCTACTTTCCCCATAACGCCAGTCGTATAGCTATTTCCTTCCGCATCGGTGCAAACTTTCGCAACATTGTCGTTCTCAGGACCACCCATGCCCGCGGCCCATTGCCATGTTTGGCCATAAATAGAACGGACATTAATTAACAGGACAACGTAAAGTATAATGAGAATACTAAGTTTCATTGGTGTGTATTATCTGTTTCGATGTTTAGAATGAAACACTCAACGGCTATAAAAGTAGCACGCTCGATTTCAGACCGCTATTCTTTGCTACACCGCTTCCTTGCTCTGGGTGACTGCTACAGCCAACTAATAGTACGTTTCTCCTGTTTTATAGTCGTATGAAAAATCCTGAAACGAAAAATGTAGCCGCTTCGACGAATGGTCACCCGTCGAACGGGCACTCGCCGAAAACCGGTACTACGCTAGTGAAGCGCGCCTTCCCGCAAATGTTGAAGGGCGGCGTCATTATGGATGTTGTGAATGCCGAGCAGGCAAAGATCGCGGAAGATGCCGGTGCGGTTGCCGTAATGGCATTGGAGCGCGTTCCGGCCGATATTCGCGCCGATGGCGGCGTGGCCCGCATGTCCGATCCCGAGCTTATTCTGCAAATTATTGACGCGGTCTCGATTCCCGTGATGGCAAAGGCTCGCATTGGGCATTTCGTGGAAGCGCAAATTTTGCAGGCGCTCGGCGTCGATTGCATTGATGAAAGTGAAGTCCTCACCATGGCCGATGAGGAGAACCACATCGACAAAACAAAATTTGAAATCCCCTTTGTCTGCGGCGCGCGAAATTTGGGCGAAGCACTGCGGCGCATTGCCGAAGGGGCAGCGATGATTCGAACGAAAGGCGAGGCCGGCACGGGGGATGTTGTGGAAGCCGTACGACATGCGCGATCTATTTTCGGAGAAATTCGAAAATTGCAATCGCTTTCTAAAGATGAATTATACAGCGCGGCAAAAAACCTCGCCGCCCCACTCGAATTAGTGCAAGAGATTGCGGCTACTGGAAAACTTCCCGTGGTGAATTTTGCTGCCGGCGGCCTCGCTACGCCCGCCGATGCCGCCTTGCTCATGCAGCTTGGCGTCGATGGCGTCTTTGTCGGCTCCGGCATTTTCAAATCAGGCGATCCGGCAAAACGAGCGGCTGCGATCGTAAAAGCGACCACTTATTTTAATGATCCCGATGTGCTTGCGGAAGTGAGCCGAGGTCTCGGAGAGCCAATGGTCGGACGCACTGTCGCCTCACTCCACGAACGGGAATTGCTCGCCGTTCGCGGACTATGAGTCACCCTCTCTAATGGGTCGCGACCCATTTTCAATGCACCTCCCATTTTTTGTGTTATATTTGCATATTCAGTGAGCAGGAGTCTCGCGTGGATGGTCTTTTTCCCGGAATTGCATTATGAATTCATCGTCCATTATTTTTTAAAAAAAATTCGCAAACCTCTTGCTTTTCGGTCTTTTATTGCTTAAATTGGGGTAATACGAAGCCGACTGGATTTCGAAGATAAATTGAATGAACGTTCTTTCATAGAACGTGATTAGAATTTGACAATTGATTTTTTAGCAAGATCGAGGGCGTTGAGTCACGAACCCGATGCTCCCGGTCCGAAGCTAACCTAAAGTTGTCCTACTGACCATAGGACATATTGAACGAGAGGGGCGCTTCGGAAGTCTCGTGGTGTTTCACAACATAGGGAGGACCAACTCTCACCACTCACGAGCGCCGAAGCGCTTTTTATTTGTTGCGGAGCAACACGTGCCCCAGGAAGAGTCTTCCTCCCCCCCCCAAAACTTTTCTCTCCCCTTTTACGTAGAAGCCGCCGGTTTCTCCATGTTCAAAAATTACTTGAAAGATTTCATCCGATGAATTCCATTCTTCCGTCTCCCGAACAATTTCAGGACCGCCATATTGGTCCGAACGAGCAGGACCTCGAACGTATGCTTCAAACAACTGGCGCGAGCTCGCTCGATCAGTTAGTCGATCAAACCGTGCCGAAATCGATTCGCTTAAAGCAGCCACTCACGTTGGAGCCGGCGATGACGGAATCGGAATTCCTCGCGCGCGCCACCGAGCTTGCGAAGAAAAATAGGCTTATGAAGTCCTATATCGGCATGGGTTATTACGACACCGTGACGCCGCCCGTGATTCTTCGGAACGTGCTGGAAAATCCAGGATGGTACACGCAATATACACCGTACCAGGCGGAGATTTCGCAAGGCCGGTTGGAATCGCTGCTCAATTTTCAGACGATGATTGTCGATTTGACCGGGCTTGAAATCGCCAATGCTTCGCTGCTCGATGAAGGCACGGCGGCGGCGGAAGCGATGCACTTAATGCACGCTGTCCACAAAAAAGATGAGGCCCGGACGCTCTTCGTTTCTGAAAATATTTTCCCGCAGACCCTCGATGTGTTACGCACGCGCGCCGAGGCGATCGGCGTAACTATTCTGGTCGGCGACCACCGGACGCTCGAATGGAACTCCGACATTTTTGGCGCGATCGTGCAATATCCTGCCGGCGATGGCGAACTATACGATTATCGCGAATTTTGCGAAGCCGCGCATTCGCGTGGCTCGCTGGTAGCCGTGGCGTGCGATCTTATGAGCGTTCTCCTTCTTACTCCTCCAGGAGAATTTGGAGCGGATGTTGCTATTGGCTCCTCTCAGCGGTTTGGCGTGCCGATGGGCTACGGCGGCCCGCATGCTGCTTTTTTTGCAACGCGCGATGAATTCAAACGTTCGATGCCGGGCCGAATTATTGGCCTTACGATCGATTCCCATGGCAACCCAGCCTACCGCATGGCGCTCCAAACGCGCGAGCAGCATATTCGCCGCGACAAAGCGACGAGCAACATCTGCACCGCGCAGGCCCTGCTTGCGAATATTTCCGCGATGTATGCGGTCTATCATGGCCCGAGAGGCCTGCGCCAAATTGCTGAAAGGATTCATGCGCTTACATCACTACTCGCGGAGGGACTAAAAGACATTGGATTCCACGTTTCTAATGAGCGATTTTTCGATACCCTAAAAATCGGAATTGAAAGCGTGGCGCAAATCGAAGCGATTCGCCGCGAAGCCATCAAAGCGGAAATGAACTTCCGTTATTTCGATGAACGTGCCATCGGCATTTCTCTGGATGAAGTGACCACCGCGCAAGATGTTCATGCGATTCTCGCAGTTTTCCAGGCTGCTCAATCTAATCATAACGGCAAGGCTCTTCACAAAAACGGTACGGACCGGACCAATGGAACCTATCCCTTGTCCTTCACTCGTCGTTCGAGCTATCTCACTCACCCTACTTTCAACAAGCATCACTCGGAGACCGAAATGCTTCGTTACTTGAAGCAGCTCGAAAATAAAGATTTCTCGCTTGCGCATGGCATGATTCCTCTCGGAAGCTGCACAATGAAGCTGAATGCAACGAGTGAAATGATCCCGATCACGATGCCAGAGTTCGGCCGCCTGCATCCCTTTGCACCACTCGATCAGGCCGAAGGTTATCTCGAAATGTTTGGGGAGTTGGAAACGATGCTCCAGCACATCACGGGGTTTTATGCCGTCTCGCTCCAACCCAATGCTGGCGCGCAGGGCGAATATGCCGGATTGCTCGTTATTCGCGAGTATCTAGAATCCAAAGGCCAGTCGCACCGCGATCTCGTGCTGATCCCCGCTTCCGCGCATGGTACGAATCCGGCGAGCGCGATCATGGCGGGAATGCGCGTCGATGTAATAAAGACGGACGGGCGCGGCAATATCGATATGGAGGATCTTCGTACAAAAGCCGAAGCGAACAAAGACAGGCTCGCGGCGCTGATGGTAACGTATCCTTCGACACATGGAGTCTTCGAGGAGAGCATCAAGGATATTTGCAAGATCATCCACGAGAATGGTGGACAAGTATATATGGATGGCGCGAATATGAATGCGCAGGTTGGCCTCACCAACCCGGCGGCGATCGGAGCGGATGTGTGCCATTTGAATTTACACAAAACATTTTGCATCCCGCATGGCGGCGGTGGGCCAGGCATGGGGCCCATTGGGGTCGCCGAGCATCTTGCGCCGTTTCTTCCGGGTCATGCCGTTATACGCACAGGCGGCGATCATGCTATTGGCGCGATCAGCGCTGCGCCGTGGGGCAGCGCGAGCATTCTGCTTATTTCTTACGCTTACATTGCCATGATGGGCGCGGAAGGCCTGACGCGCGCGTCGGAGGTTGCTATTTTGAATGCTAATTATATCAAGACGCGCCTCGAAAAACATTTTCCAACACTCTACGAGGGAATTCATGGCCGCGTGGCGCATGAAATGATTCTCGATATGCGTAGCTTCAAACCGCTCGGGGTCGATGTCGAAGACATTGCCAAGCGCCTGATGGACTATGGTTTTCATGCGCCTACGCTCTCGTTTCCAGTCGCGGGTACGCTGATGGTCGAGCCGACCGAAAGCGAGCCGCTCGAAGAGATCGACCGCTTCTGCGACGCGATGATTGCTATCCGTGCGGAAATCGAAGAGGTTGCCAACGGCGAAATGGACGCGAAAGATAACGTACTGAAAAACGCTCCGCACACCGCCGAATCGGTCATCGCCGATATCTGGCAGCATCCTTACTCGCGCGAAAAGGCGGCATATCCAGTTCGCGGACTTCGCGCGAATAAATTCTGGCCGAATGTGGGCCGCGTCAATAACGCTTATGGTGACCGCCAGCTTATCTGCACGTGCCCACCGATCGAAGCCTATGCCCAGGAGACGAGTTTGGAAACGCAGGCGGAATTGGTGTGAGGACGCCTGCAGGATGGAACCAAGTTCTGCGCCACAAGCTTTTGTGAATATGAGCACCATCTTCCAGTTAAATGCGGACGAATTGACGCCTTTCTTTCTCGAAAAACTCAAGGCAATGTTTGCGCATCAGCATATCCGTATTTTCGTGACGTCAGAAGAAATTCCCGCTGTATTTCCGCATGGCAATGCGATTCCGAAAGGCGTTGTTGGAGAGGACTTGATAAAAGTGATAGATTCGCTCCCTCGATTTTCGAAAGAAGACTCTGAAGCGTTCGCGAAGGATCTCGGTGAGATTCGTCGAATGGGTAATACGCCACTGCCGCCGAATCCATGGGCTTCGTAATTGATACGGACGTTCTGATTAATGCGGAACGCCAGCGTTCTCATTTTGCCAAGATTATTCGCCACGATCCTTTGGCGGAATATTTCATTTCGGCTATTACGGTCAGTGAGTTATTTCATGGATTGGAGCGAGCTTCAACGGAAAAGCAGAAAAGCGATCGCACGCAATTTCTTGACACCGTTCTTAGTAATTTTCGAGTTTTATCGATTGACACGGAAACCGCAAAGATACATGCGAAGATCTGGGCTGACCTTGTGGCAAGAAATGCAATGATTGGAATTCACGATTCCTGGATCGCCGCAACATGCATCCTTCACGCCCACTCCCTTATTACACTCAATAGAAAAGATTTCGAGCGGATTCATGGGCTAAATCTTGCTTAAATCATTTTACGGTTTTCCAATTTCGCGCTCGATCCGCATCGTAACTTCGTCGACCGCTCCAAGGCCATCGGCCATCTTCACTCCCCTGCTCTTTTCGTAGTAGGCTTTGACCGGCTCGGTTTGTGCAGAGTAGACTTCGAGGCGGTGGCGAATCGTTTCGGCAGAATCATCCTTTCGATTTTGCTCGATACCTCGCCGAAGCATGCGGTCGATAAGCTCATGCTCCGGCGCGGTGAGCATGACGATTCTTACGTCCGCGATGCCCAACTCGCGAAAGAGTTCGTCGAGGGCGCGAGCTTGCTCCAGCGTCCGTGGAAAGCCATCGAGCAAAAACCCTTTTTTTTCTTCCGGAAGTCTTTCCAGTACTTCTCGAACCAGCCCTATAATGATATCATCCGGGACCAATCCACCGGATTCTACAAATTTTTGCGCGGTCCGACCAAGCGGGGAGCCTTCGGCAATGGCGGCGCGAAGCATATCGCCTGTGGAAATATGAAGCAGATCGTATGCAGCGGCCAACCGCAATGCCTGCGTACCTTTGCCCACACCGGGCGGCCCGAAAAGAATGAGATTCATCGTGGTGCTAAATGCTATAGTGTTACACGAGGAGTATTTAGTACGAAACAGAAGCTTTCATGTAAACGGGTTACGGCAAGGGATGGTTTGGTCTCTGGCGGGGATTTTGGAACCAACCAAATTTACTGTTGGAGCATGATTTTACCCAGACTTCTTCTTGCATTGCTTCTCGGATGCTCGTTTTTTTTGGCGAGTAGCAGTAGCATCGCGCAAAATTCGAATGCGGGCGCTCGATTCAATCCCAAACAGAATATCCTCCATCTTTCTATTTCAAAGCGATACCTTGCTTACGCCGATTCGAACGTGATAATTTCTCAGCTTCTCACCGATACCGTTACCGACTCGATCTACTTTTTTAGCGAGTATATTCAGTATGACAAAAACATCGTCGAATTTATAGATGTGGTTAATGGCTCGCACACCCTTTCCCCCGATTGGACCATAACGAAAACGGCAACGGCTCCGGGTACGGTAAAAGTGAGCGCGGTATCGAGCGGCGCAGCGCTCTCCGGACCGGGAGAAATTCTGAAGATTCTCTTCCACGTGCTGGATACGACACGCACTTTCCAAACGGCCGATTTTTCCGATACCGGAGCAGTCTTTGGAATCCCACTCGAAACAATCGTAACTTCGGACACTGGCAGGTTGCGCATCATTGACGCCTGTACTTCGATTCTTCTGCAGGATGGCATTCCGGCCACCTTATCGATGCAATGCGCACCGAATCCGACTTCCGGAAGAGTAACCATTACCTATGAGTTGCCAACGAATGCCCAGCAAGTTCAGCTTCGACTTTATAACCTGACCGGTAACCTGGTGCGTACGCTTTTGGACGCCGATGCCATAGCAGGCCGTCACGAGTTATTATTCGACGTGTCCGAGCTTCCGAACGGCAGTTATTTCTATGAACTCACGGATGGGAATGCTCTGCAAATGCGAATGCTTTCAATTTCGCATTAGGCATGAAATTTCCCTCATGCCCCGCCAGAAACCGATTCCACCAAGCCTAAGTTGATTCCCTTACATCTACCACATCATTCATGAGGCGCCCCCTTCTATCGATTGTTTTTTTGATGGCCATGCTCCTGGCATTGCCTGCCTTCACGCGCGCCCAGGAGCCGGGCGAATCCCGCGATGCGCCCCGGATGAGCCCTTCGGAATTTGCGATACAGCTTCGCCTTGCTGAAGCCTACGAAGAGCACCGCGATGCGGCAAACGCCGCACGCATCTATGGCCAGCTCTACACGCTCGATCCCAATAACGAGAATGTGTTCGGAGGGTACACCCGCTCGCTCATTGCGTTAAAGCATTATGACGATGTGGAAAAAATTGTAAATCAGCGGCTTCAAACCGATGGTTCGCTCGATATGCTTCTCCTTTCGGCGCGAATCGAAGCGTGGATGAATAAACGGCCCGAGGCTATGGCCGCTTTCCAAAAAGCCGAGCATGACGTAAATGCCAAAGATTGCGCCGCACTCTTCCCCATCGTCTATGCCATGATGGACGTCTCGTATAATCAGGATGCCCTGAACCTCCTCGATGAGATGCGGAAGCACTCCGCGGACGACATGGAAATTTGCTCGAGCCAGATTGCAGGATTGTATTTACGGTTGGGCGATTTCGACCGTGCTTCCAAAGAATTTATCGCGATCCTCAAAGCAGGGGAAGGAAATGTCGGCATGGTCGAGCAGCGGCTTGCCGAATATCTCACCGATTCTCTTTCGCGCACCACGGTGCTCGGTTCGCTCGAACAGGAGCTACTGGCCGCCACTAATCGCCCTGCTGCTGCCAGCGACACCAACGCGGCTTCCGGTATTCGAGCGGACTTGCGACTGCTGGCGTGGCTCTACGGCGAAACGCATAACTATTCAAAGGCACTCGCCACAATGCTCAAGCTCGACGATCTCGAAACATCGCAGCAGTGGGGCCAGGGTGCGGAACTTTTACAATTTGCGGACCGCGCCCGTGCCGAGGGCGCGCTCGATGTCGCCGCGCGCGCTTATAGCGAAGCTTCCAGCCGCCTCGGAACAAGCCACGGACAGCCCTACTATGTCGCGGAAGCGCAGCTGGGGTCCTTAAAGACCTGGGAAGCCTATTTCGATTCCCGGCCCGAGGAGAAGGATTCTCTTCGCGATCTTGTCGGGAAATATGAAGCCTTTGCGGCGGCGACCCCAGAAAATGATTTTGCTCTCGATGCGCTCGTCCATGCCGGCACGTTAGCTTACGCTCGGCTTTTCGAAATCGATCGCGCGTCGAAAGACTTCGAATCCATCCTGAATCGGGCTCGTGGAGGACTAAGCGAACCGGCGCAAAAAGCCGCATTCGGATTGGTCGATCTGGCTTATGCTTCCGAAAATTTCTCCCTTGCGAACTCGCGGCTGGCGCAGATCGAAGATATTCTTCATAAAAACCGTACTTCGAACGAGAAGAATATCACAGCCCATCTTCTGTATGAACGGGCACTGGGCGAATATTATCAGGCGCGATTCGATTCTTCCTTGGTGCTGCTCGATTCCGTTGCCGAGGATGCCGAAAGCGACTATGCCAACGATGCAATTGCGCTCGCAGGAGTCATCCAGGAAAGCAACACGACCTTTGGGCTTCCTTCGCTCACCCATTTTGCCAAGGGCGCGCTTGCAGAGCAGGCGCATAACTATAATGCGGCTGAGGCAAACTACCGCGCGATCATCGACTCCGAATTTAACGCTCCCCTTGCCGACGATGCCGCGCTCCATAGCGCCACCGTGCTCGTTGAACTTGGCCGGCCGGCGGATGCAGAACGAGAACTCGATTCCATGCAGGTAAAAATGGTGAGCAGTCCGCTGCTCGATGTCGCCGCGTTTCGCGAAGCGGAGATCGTCGAGCGCGACCTTCATGATAAAGCCCGCGCGCAAAAAATGTACGAAGATTTTCTCGATCGCTATCCCAATTCCAATTTCGTCAATGACGCTCGCGATCGGGCGAGGAAATTGAGAGGCGATGCGTTTTAAATGCTTGTCTGGACCGAAATGATATTTCGGTCCTTTTCGTTTTAGAGCGAAATACCATTTCGCTGCACCCCAATTTTTAAAAATCATGGCTAAACTTCACACCAAACGCTTCCCGAACGAATCCACTGAATACCGAGCGGCTCGGAATACGCTTCTTCAAGAAGAGATCGAGCTTCGCCGCCACACCGAGCGTGTTGCCCAAATGCGGCGCGAGCTTCCAAATGGCGGTAAATTGAAAGAGGATTACGTTTTCGATGAAATGGTGAACGGCGCACCCAAAAAAACGAAGCTCTCCGAACTATTCGCTCCGGGCAAAAACTCGCTCGTGATTTACAGCATGATGTACCACCCTGAGGACGAAAACGCCTGCCCGAGTTGCACCTCCATTATCGATGGATTAGATGGCTCGACGCCGCATATTCGGAATAAGATTAACTTCGCCGTCGTCACCAAAGCGCCGATTGAGAAAACGTTGCAATGGGCGGCCGGACGTGGATGGCATAACGTGCGATTGCTTTCGTCCTTTTCTAATACATACAATCACGATTACTTCGCCGAGAACGAGAAAGGCAATCAAATGCCGATTCTCAATGTATTTACAAAAACCTCGGAAGGAATTTTTCACACCTATGCGACGGAGTTACTTTTTGCGCCCAGCGATCCCGGCCAAAATAATCGCCACGTCGATATCATCTGGCCCATCTGGAATATGTTCGATTACACCCCCGAAGGTCGCGGGACCGATTGGTATCCGAAATTTAAATATTAGCACCGGGACGAAAATATATTTTTTGTGAAATTTTTTTAGCCAGCTTTCGCTTTAAAATTTTCCCGTAAATCAACAGTATATTGTTGATCAATCGCCACTATTCTTTATTCAGTTGCCTAATGAAAATACTTGAGGACGTTCGCCATCAGTTGAGTCTTGAACTGCCGCGTTGTAAGTCACACAGCGATATAGAGACACTTTTTATCGAAGCAAATCAGGCGCTTGCGCGAAGTCAAGCTCCGATTGGCCAAAGAAGGCGTATGTGGGAAGATATAAGAAATAACCTGAGCAATCTTATTCAGAGACCGCATATTGTCAGCGATGCCCGTTCGGCCGTTGACCGGATCATGAAGGAAATTACCTGACGGAAAACCGAGATTACAAACTCATAGCTTGAGTGACATGTGTTCTTCGTCATACTCAACCTTCGACTTTTGCGTCGGCCCGAAGAAAGTCGAAGATTTGGAATCCTACAATGACAAAGAATTAAACCGAAATCGAAATGGCTCAGGGTAATTCTTTATTACAGGGCTGGGTTATCATTAAACTATGGATCGTCGTCTATTTCTAAAAGGAGCACTTGCAGCCGGGGTGCTCTCGCTGGGGCATCGGACCGCGCGAGCCGTTTCTGCGCATGCTAATCCGGAAGGGCAGGCAAAACTGCTCATTCCGATGGACCTGGACCAGACCGATCATCTCAAAGCCTATGGGATTACCTTTTGGGCATTGCAGAAAAGCCTTGCCGTCGATTGGCTGCTGAATTATCGCGGCGGCAGCTTCATGGCCGATTATTCCGATCTGCTTGCAGCCGAATGCCGGATTCGGGGCGTGTCGTTCGAAAGCGTAGATGCGTCCGCCGCCAGCGCGATCTATGCGCTCGTCCAATCGTCGGAGAAGAACATGGACGTGGTAAAACTTGAAAAAGCGCCCAAAGTCGCGGTCTATATTCCACCCGGTTACCAGCCGTGGGACGATGCCGTGACGCTTGCGTTACAATATGCGGAAGTTCCCTACGAGCACATCTGGGACGACGAAGTGATGAACGGCAAACTCCTCGAATCCGATTGGTTGCATCTGCACCATGAGGATTTTACGGGACAGTACGGAAAATTTTACGGCAGTTATAGTTCTGCGCCGTGGTATCAGGCGCAAGTGCGAACGCTCGAAGAGGAAGCAAAGAAATTAGGCTTTACGAAAGTGAGCGAAGAGAAAAAAGCCGTCGCGCGGAAGATCAAGGAATTTGTCGCCAATGGCGGCTTTATGTTCGCCATGTGCTCCGCCACGGAGACGATCGACATTGCGCTCGCTGCCGAGCAGGATGACATTTGCGACACCCCGTTCGATGGCGATCCCGTGGACGCCGATTATCAGAAAAAGCTCGATTATTCCAAGACGTTCGCCTTCACCGATTTCAAAGTCGACCCGAATCCGTACGCCTACACTCATAGCGATATTAACGTCGAACCGGAGGAAGTCGGGCCGAAAGAGAACGATTATTTCACGCTTTTCGATTTTTCAGCGAAGTACGATCCGGTGCCGACGATGCTTACGCAGGATCATACCAATGTGATCAAAGGCTTCATGGGTCAGACGACGGCCTTTCACCAGCAGCTTATCAAAAAAACCGTTACGATCATGGCGCAGCGGGAAGGATCCAATCAGGTGAAATATCTTTACTCGACGTTCGGCCGTGGCTTTTTCACTTTCTATGGCGGCCACGACCCGGAGGATTACACCCACTTAGTTGGCGACCCTCCAACCGATTTGAAGCTCCACAAAAATTCGCCGGGCTATCGCCTCATTCTCAATAATGTCCTCTTTCCAGCGGCGAAGAAAAAGAAATTGAAAACATAGTTCAAACTTGCGGTGCGCCCGGCAGTCCGGCTTCGCCCAAGTCACGTTGGGTATCCCAGTTTTCAGTTTTGCGACTATGCGAGGGAAGCTCATGCTCATCGCGCTTATGCTCTTCGAGGTCGGAGACCGAATCGAACGATTCGCCGCAGAGGTCGCATTCGAATTCTTGTAGGGAAGCTTGGTCTGGAGCCATAATGATTATAATTAAAGAGCACCTCTAAGAACCTGGATTCCCGCATTCGCGGGAATGACCACATATTTTTCCTTGTGCGCTTCGCGCCATGATCCTTCCATTTGTCATTCCCGCGAATGCGGAAATCCGTAACTTATTGATGATGCCCGAATGCTTTGCACATGAAATCAGCCAAATTCATGCCGCAAGGGCTACTCCGAACTAAAGTTGGGATTTCCGGCGTTTGGCGGCTCCAATTCAGTCATTTTTTACGATAGATTTAATTCATGCCACAACATAAAGGAGCAGTACGCCGAGTACGGCTTTCGGAGAAACGCCGGGTCGCCAACAAGGGCCAAAAGATCGAGTTACGCAAGCTGATGAAGGCCTTCGAGCCGACCTCCGCGACGGCACCCACGGAAGTCAAGGCGCTTCAGAGCCGCCTCGATAAGCTCGCCAAAAAAGGCCTCGTCCACAAGAATTTCGCGGCGAATAAGAAGTCGAAGCTTGCGAAATCCGTCAAAGCGGCCTGAATTGGATTCAAACGATCTCCTGCGCTCCCAATCGTTCCACGAGCGCCACTTCTAATTCCGATCGTTGTGCCTTTGCCGGTTGGGCTACCGGTGTAATGTTCGCGATAATTTCCGGATTCGTGACGATTGGCGAGCCAGCTTTGGCTTGCATGGCCGCCTTTGTACCAGCCTCGAAATCGAGCGGCGCGCCGAAGAATTCTCGCAGCGCAAGCTGCATTTCGTCCTTCAGGTTCATCAGCATATCCTTCTCGATTTTTCCCGGCACGCCGAGATAGACCACAGAGAAGCGGTCGTCCTTTCGACGCACGCCGCAAAATTCAATTTCCGGAAAAATGGAAAAGAGCGGCTTCGATTTCGTTCGAACAAAATCACCGAAGCTTACCCAACGCTCGCTCATGGCCTGTGCATCGAGTGCCACAGACCGGGTTACCGTGTCCGGGGTAGAAGGTAAGGATGAAGGTTGACGGCTGACGGATGAAGGTTTCTCGACAGATGGGGTTACCGCGATGCCGTTAGTTTTTTTTTCCTCTGGTTTTAGAGAGGGAACTGGTCTTGGCGCGGATGGTGAATTTCCTGACGTCCCACTTCGCAACGCTCGAACTTCAGCGAGCAAGTCGGAAATTTCCATCGCTCGTTCGAGCAGCATCATCTCGACTAATGTAACTTCAAGCACGATGCGAGGATCGTGTGAGATGCGCAACCGCTCGTAGGCGGTTTGCCCTAATCGAATGAGCCGCAGAAGATCACCTTCCGAGAATTGCTTTGCCTGATTAGCATAACGGTCTTGATGGACTTTCGATACTTCCAGAAGTTTCATCGAATTAGTGATAGTGACCGTCAGAATATTTCGGAAGTGTTCGAGCAGTCCGGAAAAAAACTCCTCGACCTCGTAGCCGCGCGAGACGATCTCACCGCTCAATTCGAAAGCTCGTCTTGGGTCGTGCCCTGCTATGGCGTCACTCACCTCGAAATAAAAATCAAGATCAATGAGGTTGAGTGCCTCCCGCAATCGAGCCGTTTCAACGGTAGTGCCCGCAAATGCCACGACCTGATCGAAAACCGACTCGGCATCGCGCGCGGAGCCATCCGCCTTCTTCGCTATGAGTACAAGCGCATCGTCGTCGATCGTGATGCCATCGGCGTCGGCGATTTTTCGAAGCAATGCCGTTATCTCATCGAGTTGAATGCGGCGAAAATCGTAACGCTGCGTACGTGAAAGAATAGTCGGAAGTACTTTCTGCGCTTCCGTGGTCGCAAAAATAAAAACGAGATACCGCGGCGGCTCTTCGAGCGTCTTTAGCAGCGCGTTGAATGCGCTGTTCGAAAGCATGTGGACTTCATCAATGATAATGACCTTGTATGCGCCTTGGAGCGGCGGATATTTAACATTCTCTCGCAACATGCGGACGTCATCGACACTATTGTTCGAAGCGCCGTCGATTTCGCTCACGTCCATAGAACGACCCGCGGTAATCGCAAGGCAGTTTTCGCAGGTATTGCAGGGCTCATAGCCATTCGCCGCGGCATTCGGACAATTGATCGCCTTGGCAAGAATTCGCGCGACGGTCGTCTTACCACAGCCGCGCTGACCCGTGAAAAGAAATGCGTGGGCAAGCCGTCCGGAAGCGATTGCGTTTTTCAGCGTGCGCGTAATGTGCGACTGGCCGGCTACATCTTCGAAGCGCATCGGACGCCACTTGAGCGCGGTTACCTGGAAAGTTTCGGGCATGATGAGAAAACGTGTAACGCAAACTTTAGTTTGCGATCACGTCCATAAAAAATAAATCGGTGCTATACGGCTTTAATGGCGTCCGGTTCTTCCTTCGTCTTTGCAAAAATACCGAGGACGAGCGAGAATAGCGTAGCAAAAAAGACATCTCCAACGACCGCAAAAAAGACTGCAACCGGTACAAACCATTGGCGTGCTTTGGACATGGCGTTCGATATATCCTGCGAGCTCATTTGGCGCGACTGCATGACTTCCTGTTGTTTTTGCAGGATGAAATCGATTGCACCAGGATTAATCGCTGTGAAATAGACATACATGAAAATGGCCGTCACGATGCCGGCGAACAGTCCGACAAGGGCGCCTGTACCGACGCATTGGCCATACGAGATGGTGCCGCCGAAATCGTCCTGCTTGCGCTCCTTCATCGCAAGCCAGAGAAAAAGAATAAGGAAAGGCAGCGAAAGATACCCGAGCCAATTCGCGGCCCCCGTCCTATCCATACCTGTGAAGTATCCGACAAGCGTAATCGCGATGGCGATGGCCGCCGAATAGAGTCCAAAAAGAATTGTTGTTACCATGATATTGTCTTGGGACACGCACTAATCACGTCACATCCCCATTCCAAAAATACGAAAAAATTATAGCCACACGCAAAAATTGGCAAATCAATTTAGGGACAGCCCGAAGGATGGAGAATACTGCTCCGTACAAATGTACGGACAACGTGGACCTCTCTTGAACCACGTTGTCCATCAGGAATTCTTTACACTTTCGGGCCCGCCTTCTTAATGGCTTCGCTCGTTCCTTCCTCATATTTTTTGAAGTTCTCCTGGAAGCGTTTCGCGAGGTCGGCGGCCTGCTTATCGTAGGCTGCTTTATCGGCCCAGGTATCGCGCGGATTTAGAACTTCGTCCGGTACATCGGGGACGTGCTGCGGAATTTCTACGCCGAAGATGGGGTCTTTGACGGTCTTGACGTTATCGAGTTCTCCGGCCAGGGCATGGTCAACCATTGCACGCGTGTAGGGTAAGTGCATCCGTTTGCCTACGCCATACGGGCCACCCGTCCAGCCGGTATTCACAAGCCAGCAACGAACATTATGCTCTTCGATTTTCTTTCCCAAAAGATCGGCATAGACCCGTGGATGATGCGGCATGAATGGCGCGCCATAGCAGGTCGAGAAATTCGGCTCTGGCTCGGTCACGCCGCGCTCCGTGCCGGCAACTTTCGCCGTATAGCCGGAAATGAAATGATACATTGCTTGCTCTTTCGTGAGTTTCGAAATTGGGGGCAGCACACCAAAAGCATCGGCCGTAAGGAAGATAATATTCTTCGGGTGCCCACCGACGGAAGGCTCGACGGAGTTCTCGATAAAATCGAGCGGATAGGCCGTTCGCGTGTTTTCCGTTTTCGAGGTATCGTTGTAATCAGGTACACCGTTTTCATCGATCACCACATTTTCAAGGACCGCTCCACGCTTAATAGCATTCCAGATTTGCGGCTCCTGTTCTTTCGAAAGCTTGATGCATTTCGCGTAACACCCGCCCTCGAAATTAAAGACGCCGTTATTCGACCAGCCATGCTCGTCATCGCCAATCAGTCGCCGGGTCGGATCGGCGGAGAGTGTCGTCTTGCCAGTGCCAGAGAGCCCGAAGAAAATCGCCACATCGCCCTTTGCGCCGATGTTTGCAGAGCAGTGCATCGCCATCACGCCTTTGAGCGGCAACAAATAATTCAGAGTTGAAAAAACCGACTTCTTAATCTCGCCGGCATACTCCGTCCCGCCAATAAGCAACAAACCACGCTCGAGATTGAGTAGAATAAATGTCTCGGAGTTGGTGCCATCCGTTTTCGGATCGGCTTTTACGCTCGGCATGTCGATAACCGTAAATTGTGGGCGGTGTTCGGCAAGCTCCGCCTGCGTCGGACGGATGAAAAGATCGTGGCAAAACAAATTATGCCACGCATATTCATTGATAACACGCAACGGAAGCTGATACTCTTTCTCCGCACCGGCATAAAGATCGGCTACGAACAACTCCTTCTCATTCATCGCGGCAACCATCTTTTGGTAAAGCCGCTCGAAATTTTCCGCACTGATTCCGCGATTCACCGTGCCCCACCATACGTTGCCCTTGCTTTCCGGATTCTCGACAATAAATTTATCTTTCGGAGAGCGGCCCGTGAACTTACCCGTCGAAACGACGAGCGCTTCGTTTGAAGCTAATTTCGCTTCGCCGCGCGAAAGCGCCTCGGCATAGAGCTCTTCTGGCGTAAGATTAAAATGAATTTGACCATGTGATATACCGTGCTCGGAAAGAATGTGGTCGAGAACGCTGGGTTCGTTAGATTGGGTAGTATTCATTATTCAGGAATGGCTCAGAGCCAAAAAAATGTGATTTCAATAGCGGCAAGTAGCCCGCGCGTCCTTTTATCGAAATTTTCCACGGTTTGATTCCGAACTCCTGCCTTTCCATTGCCGTTCTGACCATCGCACGGTGGATTTCATCGTTTTTCTTTAATTCATCCTTGTCAGTAGGAAGGCTGGCACAATGGTACTGCAGCAGTCTTGAAAACTGCCGCCCGCAAGGGCTTCCGAGTTCGAATCCCGGGCCTTCCGCAGAAAATCGCCGTAAGTCGTTATACACCAACGACTTATTACCTTTCCAAAATCTCCTGTTCATTTTGGTTGGCAACACTGTAGCAACAAATTTCGGGGTTTTGGAACTATTACGACGTTTTTTTTGACCGGGAAGGTAATCATTCTCGCTTTATTCAGGGGAAATTCGGGTTCGAATCCTTGGGGTGCATAAATCCCTTTGTTTGCAAGTGGTTGTGTTTTGCGAGTCACAAACGGGTTACAATCGAGTCCCGATTTATTCAGAATTTTTCTTCCAAAAGTTCGCTCGATTGAGCGGTCGGTTGATAATCCATTTGGCGATTATACTCTCGAAATTCGCCCAAAGCCGATTTGAGGATAAATTTTTGACTTGAAATCAAAGTAATTTTTTGCTTTCGTGGAAATTGTTAATGAGAACCACATAGGTGTCTTTCACATCTCGGGCAATCGGTTCGATCCATCGCTTGAATTTTATTCGTATATTGCCACTGCCTTCATGGGCACCTATCAATCTCGATCATCCAATCTCGATTTTACCATTATGGACTCGCTCGTTCCCCTTATCGGTCACGAAGCGTTTAGTAAGAATGCCGCTTTCGTAACCCGTCTCCAATTCATCGTCGAAGAAGAACTCGGTCATGAACTCCGGCTCGTCGATGCTGGCAGAATTTTGGATTTCGTCCGTGCCAAGCCCCTTCGGACGGTAGTACCATTTGCAATCGCCGTGAAGGGGGTTAACCCGGCGTTAAAAACCGATTTATCAGATACTCTTCGGAAGATATTCCCATCCTCTTTTCTTGTGGAGGGTTCTTTAGAATCGCTGCCGGAATTACTAAAGCAACGATCTACCGCTCTCTCATTGGGACACCTCAATGGAGCGCCGATCGAGCTTCGAAAAGCTGTGAAGGTCATTTATAAGCGGATGGACGACGAGGAGCTCTCCGTCCTTTCCATAGCTAATGAGATCGGGGTGTCCAAAAGCACGTTGGAGCGACTGACCCATTCGACGCTGTCGCTCGGAGCCGGTCATGTGATCTACCGCCTTCGCATGGAAGAAGCGCACCGGCTTACCATCGAGTCCCTGATCCCTGTTAACGCAATCGGCTTTGCAGTGGGCTATTCGAACCTCAGTTCTTTCGGCAGAGCTTTTTTGCGGTTTTGGGGCCAATCCGCCACGGTTGTGAGACAAAATGCAGAGTCCGTGAGTCAAAATGCACAGTCGATGAGTCAAATGGCAAACATGCTGACTCAAAAGGACAATAAGTTGAATCAATATGCAAAATGATTGAGTCGAAAAGACAATCCCGATGAGGTCATAATCGGCCATTTTTGTAGCGTAAATCATGCGGCTAAACGGCGCAAGCCGAGCGGCCAATTTCTTCAACGAATTACGCTTCACAAAAATGAGCACTATTGCAGTAAATCCAAATAATTCTGGTTCGATGGCACGAATCGCCGAGGCGCCCTCGATTATTCGTCCAAAGGCCAATTTTGCAATCCGATTACCCCGATTTGAATTGCCTCAGTCGATTGAGAAGAAAGAGAGCAAATGGCAGGATCCGATCGCCAGAATCCTGTTCCTATTTTTTATTGCCGGAACGCTCGCCATTGGCTGGGCTCACCCTTGGTATTCGCATGATATTCTTCTCTATACCGGAGCGGCGCTTTCCTTGGAGGAAGATAATGCTGTCGCTATACATCATCAGACCTTTGCCCTGGCCGCAAAGAATTTGCCACGAGAAGAATTTATCAGAATGACAACAAATGCACCGGATGTAGCTAATCAAGCATTCTTCGCTGACATATTCCAAAATCCGCAGCATTTCGTCGAACAATTCCCAACCGTTAAGTTTAAGGTACTTTATATCATACTCCTTTTCACGGTAATGAAGATAGGAATTGACCCTATTCATGGAAGCGTCCTCATCTCCTGTCTCTCATGGGGACTAATAGCGCTACTCATACAAAAATGGCTTCGAACCCACCTTAGAAGGGGTATAGCAGAGGTGGTAGCGTCCAGCCTTCTGCTTCTTTCGGGCATTTTAGATTATGCTGGAGACATGGGACCGGATGCGCTTTCAGCGTTGGTTGTGGTCGCTGCTTTCTATTCAATATTTTTAAGAAAAGATACATGGATTACCTTGAGTCTCCTTTTCGTCGCAATGCTCGTTCGTTTGGATTTTGTGCTCCTGATTTTTCTCTATCTTCCGTATGCGAAATTTGTTGCAGAAAAAAGGATCAGCTGGGAAAGCGCCTTCACTGCAGGCCTGTTGAGCATGGTCATGCTCCTTGGTGTCGAGAAATGGGCAGGCCTTCACAGTTGGAATGTCCATTTTTATCATTGCTTCGTTCAAAGGCTGGTCGATCCGGTAAATTTTAAGGGATCGGTGTCGCTCATGCAATATTGCTCGGCCGTCTTCTTCTCCCTTCGGATGAAGCCCCCGTGCAACGTAAATTGGTTTTTCACGGGTCTTGCCATTGCCGGAATTCTTATTGCCAAACCCGGCGCGCTGAGGAAGAACGTGCTATTTCATCTGACGTGTATATCGGGGATTGCATTCGTGCTGCACGTCCTGGCATTTCCGGAACCCACCCCCAGATTTTTTCTTGCCTATTTCCTCGTCGTTGGAATCTTCTTTATTGACCAAGTGCGACGAGTAAAAAATATGGCATGGCGAACGAAGCCGGCAAAGCGGCGCTATTTCGTTCCGGCTATCTAAAGTTATCGAGAATTAAGCTCAAAATCAACCAATCACATAGCGAGTGAGCAGTTATCCGCGCGTCGAGAGGGAGTTCAAAACACATAATTCATGGGCACGTGAACGCCCTTCTATTAAAAGTCACAAGGAGAACACATGAAAAGGGATAAATTTTTGACTTGCGATGGCCGGTTACCTTTTGCCGGTTCGATGGTCCTCTTAGTGGGAGCTACCTTCACATTACTCGAATCCCTTCACCAACTCGATGAAAGGCACTTCCCCCTGGTCAGGCCAACTCATATAATTGAATTATGGGGCCTTTTCTTACGTGGACCCTCGATTTTCTCCGTAAATTTGAATTTTCAACAATAGTCTAAAAAACCATGAAATCCATCATTTTCGCATTTCTTAGCATCTTCAACATCGCCGGAACCGCGCAGGCGCAACAGGGCTGGGTACCGCTAACCAGCGGTGTTACGAGTGGGCTCGATTGTATTTCCCTGGTCGGATTGGACACCATTTATATTGGCGGAGAGCTTCTGCTCCGTTCCACCGATGCCGGGGCAAGCTGGTCGCGAGACACCAATGTCCCGGTTTTGGGCAGTTATGCTTACGTGCATTTTTTCGATGCGAATTACGGCATCCTTTGTGGAACAACCGACAGGGTCTACCGCACGACGAATGGCGGTTTAAAGTGGGATACTTCAAAGACTGGAACCGTCCTCACGCCCATCGGAACGGGCCGTTCCGGAGGTCATGTTTCTTTTGGTTCCAAGCAGAATGGGGTAATAGTTTGCAACCCTACAGTTTACACTGTAGACAGTGGACGAACCTGGCATCAGAGTAACGGGGGCTGGGAAAACTGCGTTGCATTTTCTGATTCGATTCACGCATTCATGATGGGCAATGCAGGATTACCGCCTCCTAACTACACTCCCCCGCCAGCCGCTGCTTTCGAAAACACGAGCGATGGCGGAGCGACTTGGCATCTATCATATACTCAGCCAAGCGCGGATGGTAAGCATAGCGGGATGCCCACAGATGTATGGGGCATTGCGTCAATCAATCCCGATACAATTTTTGCTGTTGGTTTGCAAATCGGCAGAAGTTTTGATGCGGGCGCCGAATGGGATACAGTTGCTTACCCAGGAACCGATGAATATAATGGATTTCTTGCTATTACTTTCCCAGATTCGAGGCATGGAACAGCAGTTGGCTCAAGCGGCTGGATTATTCATACCACTGATGGCGGTATGACATGGCAACGACAGTCCTCGACCTTCTCCGGCAATCTCGGAGCTGTGGCTTTCGCCGATTCTTCTGTCGGTTATGCATGTGGTAGCGATGGCGGAATTATCAAAACTACTAATGGTGGACTTTCATGGGTGCGGCTGTTGCCAGGCGTTGACTCAGTGCAGGGATTAGTTTACCCAAATCCAACAAATAATCACACATCCATCTTATATTCTATTCCTATTGCTCAACACGTCGAACTTGCGATCCTCAATCTTACCGGCACTACGGCTGAGACATTAGTTTCCGGTTCATTGCAGCAAGGATGGCAGACTGCTGAAGTCGATACGAGCAATCTGCCATCAGGAACTTATGTTTATTCGCTCACGAGCGAAAAATATCATGCGACCGGAAAAATAGAAGTCATTCACTAAAGACCAGGATCATTCGGCAGACTCAGGAAAAGCCGACAGGATTCAAGGCTAAGCAAGATGAAAACAAAACTATTTCTTATCGGATTTTTGATAATCGGTATCGTCAGGAATGCTCACGCGCAACCGGCAAGCGCAGGTCGAGCGGTGGTTTCGCACGGGTTCGAAAATTTGGATTCTATTCGATTCGGCATGCTGAGGCCCTACGATGTGGGCATCTGGTACCCAGATACGTTTCACTACATTGATTTCCTCATTGACTCCTTAAAATGCAATGCCGTCGAAAATTTCGAGATGTCGGTCAATAAACCATTCTTTGGCCATCAGAAGGCGATTTGCGCAATGGGGCTTCCCTATACCACCACGCATGATACTGTTAACTCACCCTATGGTCCGAACCTTGTCGATTTTGGCCATAGGATTTTTCAACGTATCTATGCGCCGCTTTATGAGTTTGCGGAGAACACCTTCCGCTATAACGATATTCAATTCGACACGATACCCGGCGTAAAAGCACGGCTCTATAATAATTCTTTCGATTCGGAAGATATCAGCCCATACATCGAATATCCCGCGAACCCAACCTTCGTAAGCCAAACGTTTCCAACACGACGGTTCAATGCGACAAAAGATTCTATAGTCTGTTACGGCAATGAGGGGCGGGTTATTCTCGGATATTCGGACGAACGAGACGGGAACAATTTACTCACTACACCCACGTATTATCCCACGGGTTCGGCTCTATGGGATACTGCGAAAGCATTCTCCGTTAGTCTTGAGTTTTGGCTCGATACATCGCAAATCAATATGACTAACGCTTTCAAACCAACGGATACAGACCATGTTCCACTCGTTCGCCTACAAGTGCTCTACAAGAATAGCGGCCAGACGGTCCTTCCGTTCGTTCCTTTCACGAATGGTTCCGACATGAACCACGGCTGGTTCAAATGTCTCGATACAGTGATAACGCGTGCGAGCTATAGAACGCTCGATACCGATTGGCGCGCGCCGGACAGCACCTTCAATGGAAGCGGCGGACACAATGCCCACAACTGGGTCTTCAAACAGTTTCATACCATGATTGCACTCAGCGATTCCATGAGGGCCACCATGAGCAGGAGAATTAATTCCAACCTTTCCACATACAACACCAATTACGGCCTTCCATTGAATGGCTCAATGGACACCACCTTCACAAATCCGGACTCGATTGTTCGTTATAGCACAAATATTGGAGACAGTGCCAATCAGCTATTCGAAATCCGAGTGCTTTCCACATACCGGACGACGGTTCGTGTGCGCGATGTGACGTATCAGGACACCATAGTGGACCGCTATCTCAACCGGCGGCTCTTTTGGAACTCAGCCCATACAAAGGATTCTTCTCATTCCGTTGAGCAAAACGGAGCTATCGGCGGAAATGACGAACGGATGAATGCCACGCTCCATAGCTGGGACTCATTGATGGGATCGAACCTGCCAAGAGAGCTCATGTATAATGATATTGGGCTTTCGGGATGGGGGATGCCGGGCATGGGGTATCTGGACTACCTTGGAAGCAAGCATCAGATTTATGTTCATATGCGTCCGCAAGATAATGGCGATTGGTCGCTTGCCTTTCGCCGCGCGCGCATGTCCTTTGACGGCGGAATGCCCTCTATTTTCGAGAATCAGAAAAACGCGATATTGGAGTATCTTCTTCCCTATGATTTCGTCTATTACGGGCATCATATTCAACGCGATAGTCTGTGGGGGCATTCACGACTCGATACCCTAATGGGGCAGATCATTACTCGGCCTGGCGATGTAGTTACTGGAGGGACGGATTCCCTTATTGCCTATAAGCAATTTGTAGCCCAATCGGCAATCTTCGAAATGACCTTCAACAATATTCGAAACATGAACCGCGTTGCCTCGATGCATCCCTGGAGCAAACGATTTGCAACAGAATACTCAATAATGCTTTTTTCTTATGGCGCGAACATGTCTTATTTCGATTCGTCAAAGAATCATCGTTGGGTTGGCGATAGCACATCTCTCGGTTGGTTCTTGCCGCCAAAATCGGGCTACGCAGACACGTTCTGCCATCCCCCCTTTACACCCCAAGAGATTACTACTCTGGCGTATGGTTCTTATGCAAACGGTTCTACGGCTATCAGCGCCGCTGAATCATTCGGAAATGATGGCGGTGATTGGTACAAGCATGATTTCGGCGTGTTCAATCCAGATTCCGAAGTAACGACCTCACCCATTACATACTATCAGCATCGAGTGAACGTTGGTCATTATTTTAACTGCCGCTCATATCTTCCTCTCTATAATGACTCCGCCCATACCGATCAGGATGGGCCGCTCCAACCCTACTATATTGGAGCTTCGAACACGTATCGTGCTCTGAATCAAGCCGTTTCCTGCATGAATACGATTTGGGGACAGGGCTATCGACCTATGAAGAATTTTCGTTGGCTCGATGGATACTCGAACGATTGGGCCAATACACCATCGGTACGTTGGAACCATCCAAGCTTAGAAGACTCCATTTCGAAATCTTCGGCATTTCTCAAGGTTGAAAAAACTGTACCCATCAATCCCTGGCACCGGAATTCAGACAGTTCATACATCGGCTCGTCAACACAGGATCCCGATACACTTGCACTTGCCGAAGTTGGCTTATTCGTCGATTCTATTTCTACTTCTCAAAAAAATTATGCCGCATTGGTCATTAATACCCGTTGCTGGCCCGGTCGCGATACTGCCGATCTCAATTATTATAACAACGGCCTCGATTCCATCAGCAAGATTCATCCCACACTCGGTGACATCGATGTTCGCAAAGTGTATCTCAAGCTTGATCTTACGAAGACCGATCCGGCGTTCTCAGGGCATATCTATTATGTTGTCCGCGATCTTTGGCACCCGGATTCCACATGGCTCTTGAATAAAGATTCCACTTTCGCCATTTATATCAAACCGGGCGATGCTAAATTTCTCTATTTCGAGCCGGGCATTGCCGTAAACGTGGCGGCACGGACAGGGACTGATACGGGCTTCTCCACGCAAGCCGAGTTTGGCTTTAACAATGGTCGCCGTGTGGCTGAGATACTGCACGGAACTCACGACGTTATCACCTACACTCGCAACCATCATGTTTATGTCTCCTATCCTGCCGCTGGCTCCACATTTGGTGGAAGCCCCGACCTATCGTCGGGCGATAACATCATCACGGGCTACGAACTGGCGCTCGATACCACGCATTTTTGTGCGCGGCCCTCGATCGCTGTCGCGATGAACGATACTGGCGTTGCGCTTGCTTATTGGGATAGTTCCGGCACTGGTAAGATCGCTGCGGCCTATCGAAAAGCTCCCGGTTCGGCATGGCAGATCGTGACGTTCGATACGATCTACCCCGATACTTCCTTTGACCATCATATGGTAACGCCCGTCATAACACCCATTAACGATACCAGTTGGCTCATTGCAGCGGGACGGCATCGAGTCGTTCCGGGCGGTCCAGCGGGAATCATTTGGGGTCAGGTGCTCATGACACCAGCCAGCAGAACCGCGTATGCCGGCCCGGTCTATCCGCTGTGGAGCGATATTACTCGGCCGGATGGCTCCATAGCGCAAGCCCTTTTTCCAACGCTGGCTTCGCGCCGGTTGTGGGGGGCGTCGGGGAATGTACATCTGGCATGGCAGCAAGACACGATTGCGTATGTGAATCAAATTTATTTTAAGCGTTTTTCGAACCTTCCATCCTCAATCTCATCCACTCTCGCCGAGGACATCTCGGTCGGCCTCGGCGCTTGTGATAATATCCATCCCTCGTTAGCCTTGGGTGGCACATATGAATATGCCGGATGGCTCTTGCCGGGCTTTTTACTCGGTTATGATTCTTTTTATCACGATCAGTTGGCATGGGAATCCAGAATAGATTGGGTCGCATTCCCATGGTTAGGTGGGGGCGGCGGCACCTATTGGCCGGTTATTCGAGCGAGGCATGAAGGCTACTCTCCTACCGTCTATCCAGAGTCATGGGGAACCTTTAGCGTATTCAAGGACGGGAGCACGAGCTATCATCTTCCACAAATAAATGCCGAAGACCGCCGATGGGATTATAAATTCGCTGCGCCTTCGGATACGTCTCATGATTGGATTCGCATGATGTATCAAAGTGGAACTAACTTACGCGCGGAATGCTGGTCGCCAAACTGGTATTACTTCACTTTGAATGAGAATGGCAATGAGCCCTCGATTCCTCTATCGACTGGTGATTTTGGCCCATGGCCGGATAGTGGCGCGGTAGGCCGCTCCATCTGCTGGACCGCGACAGGGACTAACCAGAATGTGCGAGTTACGAACGGATATTTACCTCGTATTCGGAGGAAGGCTTCGTATCCTATTGCGGTAATGTATGCGGGCAAGTTGAGTTGTGACTCCATTGTGATTGTCGGTTTCGGACCTCCTCGCCTCGTTCCGCCAACCGGCCCACCCGCTCCGGTAAGTTGGAAAGCAGCCAGCCCTTCGCTGAGTGGCCCTTCCGCATCCTGGACGAATCCCGAACAAATTCCGAATATCGAAACTTCGAGCACATTCCTTGTAAGTGCCTGTGACTCTATTATCGTACCGCGAAATGTCATTACAACGGGCCTGACGGTAATACAGGATTCACTTCGTTCAAGTAGCGATTATGTCATGTTCCGATTGCTGCTTCGCCGGGCGATCGATTCCTTATGGATTGGCACCGTGGATTCTATGATTGTAAAGAGGTCTTCCATCTATTGGCCTGGCGTGACCGTGGGAATTGAAGCCGATACCGCGCGGTATAAATTTCCCTGCGGCTTCTCGTCGGATTCGGTCTTCCTTTCGATGGATGCTGAGCGGGGTGATACCACTAATTCTATCGTTAGGTCTTACGCAACAATAATTGACACCGATTCCACTGCGCCCCCCGCTGAGAAACGCGCCGAACATCCAACGGTTATGCGAGTTGATACGGGCGGTTTGCAGGTAACTGTTCATCCGAATCCCGCGAGAACGATGGTTGAAATCTGCGTGGAGGACTTGCCTGAGGGTGTACCGGCTTCGGCCATCGTAGTGAATCAAGGGGGCGAAACGGTGGCCACGCTCTATAATGCAACCCCCGATGGCGAACTTGGCTTGTGTATGAGACTCAATTGTTCCAACCTTCCGAGTGGTACGTACTACGCTTATATTCAAAACGCTGTCATGGGGACGGCGGTGAAGTTTCAGGTGATTAAATAATTCGTGTCCAGCTTCTCAGATCGCAATACGCCGCTGGTCTATAGTGACGGGCGGCGTATTCATTCTTTCGAGCCTCAAAAATACAAATGCCGTTAGAATTGCGTCCTTTTGGCACTTCGGCACTTGACGTTGGAGTGTACGAAATTGTCTGTTTGTTCATAGAAATCACAGAATCCGTTCAATTTTGCGCGATTTGTAGTCTCCCAAATTAAGGCGTAACCCGGTTTGGCAACACGGTGGCAGCAAAACTCCTTATTCGCCCGGGCCGATTATCTTGCACGTAGTTTTTTGGGATAATACGATTATTTTCTTCCCAAATTACTTGGAGCCTAAGAAATGGATTGACCAACCTCTGACGTTCAGAGACAAAGAAAACACTCATAGACAATTACATATTATCAGTGGTATACCATTCGCCAGTCTTTGCTTGCAGGTTCCCATTCAGCTTCATGTCCCAAAAGCTCCCTGACCCTCTTCTTCCATGCAGAAATTTCATCATTCACCGCTTGGAATTCAGACACTTCGATCATTCCGATTTGAACCGCTTCCTCAGCGTCACCGATGGACTGACAAAGAGCAAAAAGTTCTTCACTCATCTCCATCCCTACCATCGTTCCTAATTCGTTTTGTATTGGTTCCATGTTGTTCGTTCTCAGGATATAAAAGTGCTAAAATTCCGGCAATGGTATTCGGCGCATTGCCTTCCGTGCGGTTGTTAATAAAAGCATAGAGCTTTCGGTTCGCGGCCAAGCTCATTCGGGCGGTTTCTGCAATCGCTTCTCGCATTTCCGGCATGTCTAACTGCGTTCGATCATACGGCTGAAATTCATCCACCGCTTCATTATGCTTCACTCCTGGCCGGACTAACGCACGAATGACCGTGTGGGGCGCTGGAAAGACGTTCGGAGTATTCAGTTGTTCCGCAATAGTGGGAACCCACGTTTGCTGGTTCAGAACGTGCGCAACGCCGTGGTGTTCCAGACAGTCATAATACCGCTCGAACGTAATTAGCTGAGGATCACGGACCTCAACGGCATACATGAAGCCCTCGTTTTTGGGAAGCGGTTCGAGAAAGGAATGCAAGTCCTTCACGAATTGCAACGGAGTATAATCTAACTGCCCGTGACCACGCCCAAAGAAAAACGGGCTGAACTCGAAAATCATAGGCCCAAGCTTTTCTCCCATTGCTTCGGCAACCGGACGCAAAAATCGTTCTTCGAACAGCTTAGGCTGTAAATACCCTTCGTTCGGGTATTTCTGTTTCGATTTGTAGTCAACAGACTCCCGAAGTGTAACATCCTGAGTGACTTTGAATCCCATGCTCGAACCGTTCGCAATTTGCTCCTTGTATTGCAGGAGCTTCTTCGGTTCTGGGAAACGATAGTAAGACCCATCGAAACAAACCGTCGGAAAAATCTCGGAGTGCTCCACTAAGCATTCGGTTTCGAACCGCTTTTTATTTACAGCAGAACGCGGGCCGGAATAATCCCCTTTATAAACCTTCCCTAACCACCCTTCATAAATCCATGAAGAAGTTCCGATGTGAATGCTTTTTGCGGCAAGCTCTTTAAGACGCGGCACGTCTCGTTCGTGCGAGAATTCCATGACCTGCTAACCGTAGGTTACTACGAAAGGATTTCTGAATTTCTTTTCGCAATAGGTGCCCCTCATTCACGGAATTCTTGCACGGCACGGAAATTTGTATTAGATTAGCAGGGACTTTGATGAGCACCTAAGTTTCGAGCACCTATATTCTAATGGAAAGTCAAATCCTACATCTCGATCTCGATACGTTTTTCGTCTCCGTTGAGCGTATTCTTGACCCGAAGCTGGAACACCGGCCCGTAATCGTTGGCGGCAATCCGTTCGGTCGCGGGGTGGTTGCCGGTTGCTCCTACGAAGCGCGGGCCTTCGGCGTTCACTCCGCGCAACCGATTCGGCAAGCGTACCGGCTTTGTCCCGAAGCCGTGTTCCTTCATGGCAGCTATATTTATTATGCTGAGTATTCTAAGCTCGTTTCGCAAATGCTCCGGGAGTTCGTCCCATTATGCGAAAAATCTTCCGTTGACGAATTTTACCTTGACCTATCGCACACCGAACGGCTAAAAGGCAACAGCTACATTTGGGCACAAGAAATTCGAAAAGCCGTAAACGGTGAAACGCACCTGCCACTCTCGTTCGGGCTTGCTACGAACAAGCTGGTTGCGAAAGTAGCAACATCGGAAGTGGCAAAGAATAATTTTGATCGTCACTGGCAAGTCCGGGAAGGAAACGAACGGCAATTCCTTTCGCCGTTTCCAGTGCGGGCGCTTCCCGGTATTGGGGAAAAGATGGAAGATAAAGTTACTACTCTTGGAATTGAAACCATCGGCCAGCTTGCTCGAACCCCGGTACAAGTCCTGCAACGATTCTTTGGCAAGAATGGCAGGAAGATGAACGAGCACGCGAATGGGATTGACTATTCGCCGGTCATCGAAACGCGGGAGCAAAAAAGCTACTCCCGCGAACAAACATTCGGAGAAGATACGATTAGCACAGAGAAGATTTATGCAACGCTGCTTGCACTATCATCTCAGCTTGCCGAAGATTTAAGAAATGCGAAGTTCTTTACAGGCAAACTTACTCTCAAACTCCGCTACACCGATTTCAACACGGTCACTAAAACAATAGGATGTTCCTATACGAACCGTGACCGCGATATTTATCAAATTGCCCAAAAGCTATTCCGGCAGCTATGGACCCGGCGTGTTCGAGTGCGGCTTTTGGGAATTGAGGCAACGAGCCTGCTTGACGATCTCGAACAGCAATTTCTTTTTGCAGAGGAGAAAGTGACCGGCATTTATCCCGTCATAGATACACTACGCTCGAAATACGGGAGTTCCATCATTCAATTTGCGGGAGCACTTGCAGCGTGACTCGAACGGCACTCTCGAACGAAGCAGCGCGGTTCCGAATGCTTGCTGTAAAAGGCATTTCGATAGGTATTCCGCGCTCCGTTGCAGCAGAACATTTTCAATTATTCCCTCACTCTGAAATTGAAGTGCGAAGAGAATCGCTTCCAACGCTCGAAGCTTCTCGCTTTATTTTGGAGCACTCGCACGGTGACCTCGTTTGGCATGTGACGATTGATGAACTTCACGAATCGAAAATGTTTGCTTCGGACGATCTTCCGTTGTTCGTTCGAACGCTTGAAGAGAACAGTCCCGAACGGCACACACTCGTTCTTGCATTTGATCGAACAGCAGAGTACGACGCGAAAATTCTTGACCAAATTGAGGCATTCAGGGATTCGGTCACTTCTATTCCAGTCCTGCTTGACACCGAACATCCTTCATGGAAAAGCACTCGCATTCAGGCCATTCTCAAATCGCTAAAGCTCCCACACGTCTTTCTTGACGCTCCAAATTTGCCAGGAATCGTTAAAGATGCTTCGTACCATACGGGTCGAACTGCCATGCTCCGTTGCTTAGGCAGAAATAGCCGAACGGTGTTCGAACACAAAAAAGAGATTCGCTTTGAGTACAGTTATACGAACGAAGAACTTCGGACGATCTCGAAGCGGGTCAAGCAACTCCGGCAAGTGTACGATAAAGTTTTCGTGACGTTTTGCAATCGTCCCGGCGAACAGGCAATTCAAAATTCCATTCAATTTTCAGGATTTCTTGCATAGCATGTATACACACTTACACTGCCATTCCTACTTCTCGTTCAGTGCCGGGACGATACCGGCTGTCGAACTCCCGCTTCTGGCAAAGAACGCAGGAATGACTGCACTCGCACTGACTGACACGAACAACATGTCGGGCGCGTTACAATTTTATTTTGCAGCGAGAAAAGCAGGCATTAAACCAATCTTAGGAGTGGAGCTAAAGACCCGTCACGAACGGGCCGTCCTGCTTGCCAAGAATAACGCTGGTTACAAGGAAATTTGTGAGACGCTTTCGCGCGTGCTGGAAGGCATTCCGCAAACGAAACCAAAGCTCACGCTCGAAGATGTTGGAATAAAGGAGGTTCCTATGGTTTCGGATGATAATTATTACTCGCTTGCTCCCTATCTTTTGGGATTGTCAGACAACGTTTACACCCTCAGTTCGTCACCGGCAGTTCTTTCGGCGCTTGCCAGTGCGAACGTGCCGAATCTATACATGGAAATCATTCTATCGGAGCGGAAGGAATGGCCCGTGCTCAGGGAGCTTTTTCAACATCTCTCCATACCGATCGTCGCTTCAAATGATGTATTCCTGCAAAGTGAAAGTGATTTTGAACTGCACGAATTGCTCCGGGCAATCGGTACAAATACGACGCTCCATAACACACCCGTTTATGAGTTAGCGCAGCCTTCGCAGTGGTTCATGGATGAACGCACATTCCGGGAGTATACTAAAGGAATTGATGAAACAGCATTTCAGAACATTGAACGCATTGCGAAAACTTGCGAAGTAGAATTCGACACGTCGTATAACAAATTTGCACGTTACCCGTGTGACGATCCATTCGCGCGGCTGAAATCTTTGGCAGAAAAAGGGTTCGAGCGCCGTTACTCTTCCCCAACACCCGAACATCGTTCTCGCTTCGAATACGAACTTCGAACGATTGAGGGGTTAGGTGCAACGTCCTACTTTCTCGCAGTCCATGATATGATTATGTTTGCCCGCTCGAAGAATTTTCCTTATTTGGGACGCGGGAGCGGTGCGAACAGTCTTATTGCCTATTGCCTCGAAATTTCGAACGTTGACCCGGTGGTGAATACCCTTCGCTTCGAGCGTTTTCTGAACCCAGAACGCACCTCAGCGCCGGACTTCGATATTGATTTTTCGTGGAAAAACCGTTACGAAGTGATAAACTACATGCTTGACAAATTCGGGCGTGAAAATTCTGCCATGCTATGCACTATCCAATGTTACCGGGAGCGCGGCGGGATTCGGGAAGTAGGAAAGGCACTGGGTTTTTCGGACGCGGAAATTAACGAGTTGGGTTCCAATGTCCGAGCCGTCGCTCGAACCGGCAATGTGAACGGATTCCACAAGCGGGAAGGATATTTGCAGGACGTTGAGAATTGGTTACGATGGTCCGAACGGTTGCAAGGATTTCCCCGGCACTTATCGGTTCATGCCGGTGGAATAGTGATAGGAGACAAACCGCTTTCACATTACACGCCCGTTCAGAATGCTCCTATTGGAGTTCCCATTACTCATATAGACATGTTCAGCGCCGAAGATATTCGGCTCATAAAACTTGACGTGCTTTCTACGCGCGGATTAGGAACCTATTGGGACACTATGGCACTCGTTGAAAAACGGTACGGATTCCGCCCGCCGGTGGAAAATGAGCAAATTGCATTTAACGACGAACCAACGCGGGAGCTAATTCGCACGGGCAAAACAAAGGGCTGCTTTTATATTGAGAGTCCTGCAATGATTAGCTTGCTCCGAAAGCTGAGGACCGATACATTCCAAAATCTCACGGCTGCCAGTTCGGTCATTCGTCCCGGTGTCTCTCAAAGCGGTATGATGGATGAATATATCTATCGCAGCCATTTTGTTCGGAAGTTTGGGAAGCCCTTCCGTTTCACCAAAGAATACTTCATTGCTCTCCTAAAAGATTATGCTATCCGAATCAAGAAAATCACAAACGAGCTAAAGCTCGCTGCCGCAAAACCAATTTTGCCTCTGCTGGAACTTCTCCCTGAAACTTTTGGAATAATAGTCTATCAAGAAGATGTGTTAACAGTTGTCCATCTTTATGCTGGTCTTTCTCTTGCTAAAGCCGATGTATTTCGGCGATCCTTAAGCGGTAAACTTCGCTCCTTCGAGAGTATTGCGAGGATGAAATATGATTTTATTGAGGGAGCATTATTGAATGGCCACCCAAATGAAGAAGCAGAGGAAGTGTGGCGGCAAGTTTCGAGCTTCGGCGGGTACTCGTTTTGCAAAGCGCACTCTGCCAGCTACGCCGTGCTTTCGTTTCAGGAAGCGTGGCTCAAAGTTCACTACCCGGCTGAATTCCTTTGCAGTGTGCTCAACAACTTCGGCGGGTTCTATAACCACCAAGAGTATGTGAACGAAGCAAAGGCATTAGGTATCGTCGTAAAGCTCCCTGACGTGAACGGGAGCGAAATCGTACACACCGTTGGGGACGATGAGGATGGGAAGCCTTTTATTCGTTTGGGACTCATTGCGTTCAGTAACGTGTCGCTACAATCCCTCGTAATCGTTCTCGAAAACAGGGAGCGCGGCGGGCGATACACTTCCATCGAGGACTTTGCCATTCGAAGCGGCGTGACTCAGGAAGATGGAATGACGCTTATTAAACTTGGAGCCTGTGAATCCATTGAATCAAATCGGGCAATTTCCGCAATGAAATTCGGATTGCTTGTAAGGCAGGCGAATCGGAAGTCCCTTCAAAATACGCTCGAATTTCCAATGGAATTAATGTCCTACAATTTCGAGCACTTGACCGAACCGGACGCGCTTACGATCTTCCACCGTGAACGAAAGTATTTCGGTTATTCGGTTACGAATCGCCCTACGGATTTCCTTCCGCTTGACGATCAAAACCGTGTCAGGGCAATCGAATTAAAGAGCTACACCGGGAAGCGAATAACTATCGTCGGATTTCGCTCCGCGTCAAAAGGAGTGACCACAAAGACCGGCAAACCAATGCTAATGCTGAACATCTCTGACGATACCGGAATGATGGATGTGGTAGTGTGGAGTGATGTTTACGTTCGCTACTATTCCGAACTCTCAACGGGACAAGCCTTCCGAATAACCGGCAAAGTGGAAATGAGCTTTGATGTGCCTTCCCTTCACGCGGAGAGGATTGAGAGTGTGGGGTTCGCCATTCCAACGAGCAATGGCTCTTTACGATCCCAGGTGATAAATACTTTGAGCGAGGTTTATTCTGATCGAGACCTGAACCTACCTTGAATTTTCAGAGGTATAGCTCATTTCGATACTTTCACGGCTTTCGACACTTCATGCCGGAGTGCCGGGATTATGGCTTAAGCCATTGCGTGGCAAGCACTTAAGGTTTTCGCTGTCGTTCTGCGGCAACAATATGGCAACAAGGTGCTAAGAGTTCCGGGTGTGTGTTCCTGGACCAGCGATTGAGGAGAGGGGTATTGTTGAAATCACAACAATTACAATTCCCGATGAATTTGTTCGGATGAAGAGTGGCTGAGTCGCTACCCACTGCTAACTTTTCTCGCGCTTTTATTTTTGCTTCTCAAGTAGCGCATTCATCAAATCCCTCACGTAAGTTTCTGCATCGTTTTGAAACAGGATATGGCGGTCTCTCATCTCCGCTTCACTCATATCCCATAACATACGGAGCGTAGCGAACGGGGTATTCGAGACGATAAATGATTCAAGATGCACTTTCGAATTTCCAAGACGCTGCTCGATCTCTCTAATCTTCTTGTAAAACTCAATCTTCGGGTCACCGGGACCGGTATTTCGAAGCCCCTTTGGATCAATGAATACAACATATTGCTGCTCGCCGACGAGCAACCACAGGATGAAGTCTGGATAGAAGTTGCCGCCTTCAAAAAATCCCACACCCTTCCCACGGCTCATATTGCGAAGCAGATAAAGTTCTTTGCCCTCGAAGAAGCCTGCACTGATATCGTAAAATGCTTTCAGGTCTTTCACGAATTTCTGTTCGCCGTCGTTCAACGGGACGGGGCTGATCTCCACGACGTTCGAATCGAGGTATAAGAGTGGTTGATACAGGTGATGATCGAACAAGATCGTTTTTATTCCATGAAAGGCGAAATCCCTCAATTTGCCAGCATCTATTTCGGCTTTCAACTCGGTCAACTTTGCTACTATTTCTTCTTGAGACTTATCAATCAGTATTTTATACTCCGAAATGAAGTTAGGATCGTCGATCTCCAAATCACGGTATTCGAGATGGGGCAGTTCCCACTCTTGCTTTCGGAAGTTGTAGTATCGCTTAGTGTATTTCTTGAGAAGCGACAGAGCAATATCCTCCCAAAGTCTGACGCGCTCGTAGGAATCAACGGCAAGCTCCTCGGATGGGATTTGCAGCACATACCAGCTTCGATCTCGAAGCAGCGTTCGGATGCCATCCCGTGTCATATTCAAGTTGTACCAACCTCGCTCGGCCTTGAACCTCTCAAGTTCGAAGTACAGCCGGTCGAAATCAAGGAAAGCGAGTTGCTTGCTGGTAAACTGTACCTCATTCCTGTTACCTTCGGTATCGCCGCCGATGAGTCCACCGGACCTCAACGCCTGGATTTTTGGATACCAGTTAAGCACCATGCGATTCTTTTGCAGGTACTCTGTGCTCTTCTCATTGGTCGGATCAGGAGCTTTCACGGTTGGGATTGGCCCCAGCTTTCGATATGCATCACCGAAGTCCGTGCTAACTCCATTGATCGTCTTTTTTAGGCGAATCATCTTTAACTTCTGACGACCGAGATTTTTGATTGTTGGGAGCAGGAACTCAATTCTATCATCGACTGTGGGAAGCCCTTCTTCCTCCAGGAAGGTTTTGAACTGAGCCATGTAATCCGCGTGAACGCCAAAGATTCCGAGCGTTTCCAATATGCCGATATGTCTTGGTCGCTCGATGCCTTCCGGAAGCTCAGTCTTGCCACTACGTTTTAGGCTCATATCGTAACCTTTTAGACGAACCCCGCGCCCAAAAAGCTGAATGATCTGAGCGCCTTCACCTCTACCGACGTTCATGAGACCCATTGTTGAGACGCGCCAGCTTGACCAACCTTCCGTGAACTTCTTCGAACCGATGAGCAAGTTCACCGGCGAGTGTGGTTTGTTGATCTCATAGAAAAGTGAACTGGAGAATTCTCGATCGCCAGTTTCAATCCCACTATCCTCGCAAAGCTTCACAAGCTTCGCATCGTCACCAACGTTGATGACTCCGAACGCTTCGTTCTCGGCACCAAGCCTGAGTGCAATCTCGCCCGTAATACCAGTGAGGTTTTCCACGTAAAGCTGCCCTCCGCCAGGTGCATTGAACACGGTCGCGAGTGTTTCATCAAACACCTGAGTCGCGGACAAACTGCAAGTGTTGAGATACGCGAAACGCCCATCAAAGAGATTCCTTCCCGTCGCGGTTACAAGCCCTTCATTCAGGACGCGCTCGATCTTGCGGATGCTACCGGCGCGATCTTTGACATACCGTGCCACGAAATTAAGAATCTCCACGATGTCTGTTGCATCTCTCGTTGCGAGCGTAGCGGTTACACTGCCTCCGACGAATATCCACAGCGGCTTCTCGATTTGGAATGGGCGGAACCCGCTCTCCTTGTCACGATAGAGTCGTTGTTGTTGATAAAACGAAAGGAGACAAGCCACAAGATAAAGCTCCAAGTGCTCTCGTTGCGTTTGCTCATCCAGATTAAGGATTTGGTAATCCTTCCCGAATCCATCGCTGTAAAAATATCGGTAAGAATAATCAAAGAGGGTGTTCTTCGCGTAAAGATCGGTTAGCGTTGGGTTGCCTTTTACCGCCTGACCGAATGTAGCAGAATACTCAAAGGAGAAACCATCCTCGCATAAGGCATTCCGAAAGCGCATCCAAGCGCCATCGCCACCACCGGACGATCCTCGGTGACCTTCATCGACAAGCACCAAATTATTTCCCTCGAACGCATCCACGGCGATCGTTTTGTCGCCCATGTCATCGCGGAGCTTGGTGATCTCCAAGATTTCCACAGCACGTCCCGCGAACAATCCACGTCCGTCTTTGTTGAAAAGCTCCGCGTCTATTCCAGCAAGTTCAAATTCTCGCAAGTGCTGCTGCGACAGCCCTTCATTCGGAGTGAGCAGGATAATTCGGTTAAGCTCGCGCCGCCGACCATGCTTCGTAAGGTAGTATTGAAACTGAAGAATGTTCGCGTGCATCACGAGCGTCTTCCCACTTCCCGTTGCCATCCAAAATGCAAGCTTGTTCAGTTGCGGCCATGCCTCAGCATTTGCATCGAGCGGCTTAACTTGATCGGCTTCGGGTTTGTCAGCATTGAAGAGCTTGATCTGCTCATTCAGCACGGCGAGCAGCGCCTTTGGATCGCTGAAATATCGGTCGAGATATATCTCCGTGAAGAGCAATGCAAGATACTGAAAATACTTCCAGACGATAGGCTCCTCACCGCGAGTAATTCTCCGTTCGTTCAACCGGAGCGTATGCGAGACGATGTTCTGATCGTATTCGAGCAGAAGCTCCGTTGGTAACTGAGTGAGGTTGAATAGCTGTGCGGTAAGCGCGTGGTGGAAATGGTGAATGTTGTTTTCGTCAAGACCTTCCAGTGCTTCGTTGCGGAGAATCGCTGCAAGGTCTTCGAACCTCCGAACGGTGAAGAGCGAAAGTAGCCACTGATTCAGAACCAACTTACACGCAAACGGAATTTGCGGCTGACTCCGGCGATGCCGAGCAGTTGTTAAAGTAGCCATTCCGTCTAACGACGTTTGGGTTACCGATGAATTTGTTCGCGCTCTTGCCATTATCGAGACATAAGTTAAATTCCCTCCGTGTCAAACATTAAGCGGTGGAAGTCTTCTTCGGTGAGGCGTACCTTCCATTTGTCGTCGATGGTTCTCAGATTTTCGAGATTGTTGCCACCGTTCACATAAATGAGGTCGAACTCGCTATCCTTGCTGGAATAGCCTTGTTTTTTGAACCATTCATCAAGCACAAGATTATCCTCTTCGGGATTGCCGGTGAGTTTGCGCCAAATCACAAGAGTTTTGCGGCCATCCGGCATTGTGCCGGAGACAGTTCGGAACCACCACGGGCCTACGGCCTCTTGTTTGAGACGCGATTTCAGTTCCAGCCGTTTCTCGCTGTCGCGCCTGAATGTGGCGCTGAATGTTTGCGGCGCGGCAATGTGGCGGACGGTGAGGCCAATGAGCCAGTTGAACGTTTCCAAAAGATCGACATTTACCTCACGGCTTTCGTCCGAGCCGGGGCGTTTGACTTTCAGCTTGTAAGCTGTGGGATCAGTGAAGGCTTGCACGTTTAGCAGCGATTGACTGCCTCGCGTCTCGACATCCAGCATGTAGTTGAGAATATATTGCTCCTTAAAGCCATCCACACCCTGCGCCTCTGGTTCTAAAAGCAGCTTCTTTTGGGCATCGGTGCGCCGAGTATCTAAGTTGTTGAGCGCGTCCTCGTAGGACTCCAAACGTAATACCTTCACACACTGGCTCACTCCGTCTCGGATATTAGGTTTACCAGCTTCCCATTCCGAAGAATACAAACCTTTCAATACTCTGGGTAGTAGTACGGTGTCAAAATAATTGTTGACCTCAATCAATACATATTTGAGTTTGAGGTTCTCGTCCCGGTTTTCCTTAATTACGGCGTGGGCGGTGCTCCCAGAGCCGCCAAAGCAGTCGAGTACAATACTGTTCTCAACCACTACCTGTCTGAGGAAACGTCGAACGAAATTTGTGTGCTTCGGTGCAAGGAAAACACCTGGGCGACCGAACAATGCAGAAGTTTCCTTTTCTCCGTCAGAGTAGTCTGCAAAGACACTTTTCGCGACGTTTGTTTCCACTTCGTGAAGCATTCGCTTCTGACGTGGCACCTTTGTCTCGTCATCCCCGAAGGCTATACGATTGTCCGCAAGAAGAGACTCCCAACTATTTCGCTGCGGATGCTTGGGATCTCTATTAAGGGTTCCCTTCCAACCACGCGAAGGCATTGCACATGGCTTTCCAGTGACGGGGTGATTGGGCTGATAAAATCTATAATTCGGATTGGCTGGGTCGTAGATTGTGGAGGATTGCTTGTTCTCCGAGGACATAATAGTCCAATCGCTCTCCTGGTAAACCCAAATCTTTGCTTGCACGGCCCTTGCTTGATCTTCCTCAACATATCGTCCTTTTCCGTCTCGATACTCGGCAAACTTATACTGGTAAATGCCATTCCAGGGATCATTTCGTTGTTCCAAAAGCCAATTAAGTCCCTGTGCTTCAACAGAATTCTTATATTCCTTAAGATGTGTTTTATAGAGTTCCTGTAATGTCTTTTCAATCTCAACTATTGCTGGATAGCCGTGTTCAATGCCTTGAATTAGTTCTATTACTTCCACGTAACCTGGCTTAGGCTCTCGAAAGATGCGAACATCTCCCTCAGCGGTAGGAAGGTCCCGAGCGTAAACCTCGACATATTCATGGTTTACTGAGTAGGTTGGCGACCGTCCATCGTTGGTATTCTGCACCCAAATCAACTCTTCTACACGGTTTTCTGCACCGAATGAGGCATCAAGCGCAAACTCTACCGTCGTACGTTCGTGCTTGTCAATACTTACGAATAAAATCCCTTTCTTCTCAAGTAATGGCCTCAGAAGATTTGAGCGATCTTGGATGAGCGATGCGAAGGTCGAGTGACGATAGTTATTCTTATAAGGTATTGCGCTTACATCCGTGTTGTATGGAGGATCAATATAAATACAGCGTACAGAGTTGCCCAGGGTGTGCCCTATGAAATTAAGCCCCTGAAAATTATCACTGTGAATTAAGAGTCCTTCAACGATCGAGTTATAATCGGATAAAGCGTCGAGTATGATGCCACAAAACGTTTGGGGAAAGAAGGAAGTGTTTAGCAGCAATGATTGATTCTTTCTCAAGAATTCCGGCTTCATCGGGATCGTGTAACCCTCAACCTGGTCAATCGCAAAAAGTTTTACCCACTCCAAGCGTTGTTCCTCATTTGCAGCAATCTCAGGATAGAGTGTGTCGGGTATTCTGTCAAGGGTGATGTGGTAAGTGGTGCCAACCACAAATTTTTTCTTGAGCCACAGCTTCTTCTGAAAGTCTTCAAGCTGGGTAAGGAATTCAATGATCTTGCCCGCGATCCTGCGAATGATCTTGAGCTTGGAGAGATACTGCTCAACACGCGGCGCTGTCTCATTCTCCACATCGTCCAAGTGCATGACCTCGTTCTTAATATAAAAATCGAGTTCGTTCCGAAGGAACGTTCCAAGGTCTTTGTGGATGAAATAATCGAACGTATTCCGGGCCGTGTAGCGGCGCAAGTTTTTCATCAGAACTGTGCGATCCGGCTCTTTCTCCGTTGGGTCAAGCTTCTTTAACTCCGAGATCCAATCGGAGAGTGCTGTTTCAGTCACGGCAAGTACTCGTTTTTCAGCAATCGTTGTCAAATCCTTTTGCGCCGGTGGCTTGGTCTTGGTTGCACGAACATCCTCCGGCCAATCTGTAAGCGTTGCAGGACGGTATTCGAAACGAATAACAAGTTCCTTTCCTTGCTCGCCATCTTGTTCGCTGATAAAGCTATTGCCGTTACCGGAAGTTGCGAGAATGAACACTCGATCTTTACCCTCAGCCGCTTTCACATTGCCGTGCTCACCCTCTGCGGCATCCACCAACCGGAAGTGGACTCGCATCGGCCTTTTCTCATCATCGGGCCGGAGGCGGAAGGCATAGTCCCGCAAATACTCATCGGTCTTGATGTAGTATTGATCCTTGTTGGCCCAATAGAGCGTTACTTCCTCGCCTTCGTAAGGAATGGCGTACACGCCTTGCTTGTACACTCGCTTTGCAAGAAAATCTCCTTCGGAGTAGTATCGGCGGAAAAAGCCGAACAGGTGATCGTACACTTCGCTTTCGAGCGTCCCAATATCAACGGCGTCGGTTTTGAGCCGCTCCTTTAGGTGCTTCACCTTCTGCGTTGATTGTGGATCGACACCTAACTCCTCAGCCTGCGCAATCGCAGTGGAAAGCTCTTTCTCAATCTCTGCCTTGTCCGAAGTCTTGTATTGACTGAACGCGGCCTGCACCTGCGGGAGTAGGTCGCTTTCGAGGAACTTTGTGACCTCGCCACTCTTGGAGTGCATGATGCGATAGAGGCCAAAGTCCAGGTCGGGCTGGTCCAGCTGGAAAAGCTCTTTGAGTAAATTCTTTAGCTTTTCGAATTTAGGATTCATGGGGTTCTTGAACGGCTGAATGAGTTTGTTAATTCACGTGAGGAGTCAGACCACGGACCACCGAATTGTAAATAGTTTTTCAGTTTCGGTTTTTTGCGCTATTCGTTTTTCGAGTTGGTCAATCAGTTGGTCACGCTTTTCGATAATCTCATCCTCGGCTTTGAAGATGTCCTGCCTCTGCCGCCGTTGCTGGCGCTCAAGCTTCTGCATCTTTTCCTGAATCTCTTGCTGCTCGTCCAACGTGGGAGCCTGTCGTGCCTGTCGTCGCAATGCTTTAATCTGCTCTTTGGTATCGAGGAGTGCTTTCTCTGCGGATAGAACCATGTCGTCAGCCCATTTTTCGAGCTTCTCCCTCGCCTCACGGAATTGTGTGCTGTTCTCTTCGAGAGATCGAGCGATCGTCGCGCTGACGTGCTGTTTAGATTCGGCTATCAATCCTTGCCCCGGAGTATTTTCGATTGTGCGTTCTCCAACAACGTGGCCGTCGCAAGTGAATAGCTTTTCCATCGCTTCCTGGTCGAGCGAAACACCGTCGCTATCGAACCCCGAAAATAGCAAATGCTCCTCTCGCTCATAGGAGTCGATGGTCAGACGGGTTAGTGTAAGATAACCGGATTTGCCGCGCAACGCTTCGATCACGGAGAGCTTGGTTGGATGTTCGGTAATATCGAAAACGATCTCCGCAGTATCCGTTGGTAACTCTTTTGCCCGATCCACTACATGCTCGCCTAACGGGTGCGAAAGGCGATAGAGAAAGCGATTCATCTCCTCGTTGCTATCGGCTTCATCTCGCGGGCGCGTTTTGGAGATAAGGTGGTAACGCCCTTTTAGAATGTCCTCTCGCGGTGGAAGTTCAAGATCGAATGTAAGGGCACTGTCGTCAAATGTTGCGCTCCGTTCAAGCATGAAATGGGTCAACGTCCAAAAGCGTTGGCCGAGCCGGTCGAGATGCGCCTTAGCGTCAGCAAGTCGCATACGCAGCCGCGAATGGACATCTTCATCAAAGTGCTCGAAGAGCTTTCTTCGGGTGTCGTCAAGACGGGAACGGATTTGTTCATCCATTTCCGCTTGGAGTGCTTGGAATGCCGCATCAATCTCTTCCGTCGTTCGGCAGTTCTGGTAAATTGCGAGGATTCTCATTTCGAAATCGAGTCCAGACTCAATACTTCCGAGCACCTCGTCGGATGCGCCGAAGACTCCGTTGAATAGCGCGAACTTCTCCGTTAGCAGTTCCAACACACGGCGGTCGGCCTCATTTCGTTCATTCAGGAAATTGATAACAACCACATCATGCTTTTGACCGTAGCGATGACACCTTCCAATGCGCTGTTCGATTCGTTGCGGGTTCCAGGGCAGATCGTAGTTTATGACCAGCGAGCAAAACTGAAGATTGATTCCCTCCGCCGCCGCTTCTGTCGCAAGAAAGATTGTTGCCTCGTCCCGAAAATGCTCGATTAGCGCCGTGCGAATGTTCACGGCACGAGAGCCGCTTGTTCTCCCCGAAGCACTGTTCTTCGCCATCCAGTGGTCATAAATCTCAGTTGCTTCCGGTCCCGAATTCGTGCCATTGAACAATACCACTTTACCAGCGTAGCCATGCGATTCCAGAAATGCTTTTAAATACTCCTGTGTGCGGCGAGACTCGGTGAAGAGAACCGCTTTTTTTGCGGCACCCGTCGTCGCCATTTGTTCGAAGCCAATCTCCAACGCTCTCAGTAATGTTGCGGACTTAGTATCAACACCGATGCTTCGAGCCCAAGTGGAAAGTTTTTGTAGCGTCTCGATCTCTTCGGCCAGCCTCGTCTTGTCAACGGAGACGGCAGGTTCCTCATCCTTTTCGCCTTCTTCATCTTCAAGTATCTCATCGAGCAAGTCACCTTCGATCTCCTCTGACTCGATAAGCTGTTCGGCGAAATCGACATCGTCATGGATTTTCTCATCGCGCAATTTCTCCAGCCGTATTCGCAATTTATCAAGCGTACCCGCAATGGCTTCGGATGAAGAGGCGAGCAGCTTGCGTAAAATCAGAGCTATCAGGTGTCGCTGGCGGTGAGGGAGGGCGTAACTATTCCCGCGCTGCAAAAAGCTCGAAACTGCTTCGTAAAAAGCGTGTTCATCTTCGGTTGGTTTGAAAGGCCGTGTGATCGTTCGGCGTTCTGTATAGCGGATATACTCCGTGACATCTTTCCGCAAGGTTCGCCAACAGAAGCTTGAAAGCCGTTGCCGAAGGGCGTCAAAGTTGCTTCCAGCGTTGGCGTATTGGGAGCGGAAGGAGTTAACGTCGCCAAAGAGATGGTCGTCAAGAAGTGTCGAAAGGCCGTACACTTCAAGTATCGAGTTCTGTAACGGAGTTGCAGTGAGCAGTAGCTTTCGGCACTCTTCCGTTGCCCACCGAATGCCTTGTCCAATCCTATTGCTCGGACGATAGGCATTACGCAATTTATGAGCTTCATCTATCACCACCAGGTCCCAGGCATGTAATTTCAACTCGTCACGCACGGCGTTAGCGAAGTGGTATGATATGATTAGCACGGAGCCACTTGAGAAGGGGTTCGAAGATGTTCGCTTTAATTCCTTATACGCCTTCGCATCGAGCACTGTCGCGGGCAAATTGAATTTCTCCGAAAGCTCTAATGCCCACTGCTTACGAATTGAAGCGGGACATATCACAATCAGCCGCCTCTTACGCTCGGCCCAAAACTGGCAGAGCACAATACCAGCCTCGATTGTTTTTCCAAGCCCTACTTCATCCGCAAGAATAACGCCTTTTGAGAGCGGGGCCTGCATTGCGAACAGGGCAGCTTCAATCTGGTGCGGATTCAGGTCAACCGCCGCATCGAAAAGCGACATGGAGAGACGATCAATCCCACTCCGGCTGCGCCGGGTGAGATTATACGCGAAATACTTAGCTTGGTGGGGAGTTAGGGTCATTCGGGAGTATCGAGCAGCGAAGATTCGAGACTGAAGATACAAAAATACGACTAATCTTGCTGACCAAACGTTTACGACGATATTGGTTCGGCCCTTCATGCCCTGAAAGTGCGTAAGTTTGTAGGGAAAATTGACTAACTAAAGGAGGCAGCATGGCATTCGACAATAGCAAGGGGCGCTCAAAGGTTAACAAAGAAGTGAAAGACGATCTCAAGAAGAGTGTCGAGCATCTTTTGACTGACGCGCACGAAGAGCTTCTACACAACTACCTGTTCAGGGAAGAAATCGAAGCTGGCAAAGTGGAGGCTTGGACAAGCGAAGAGTGTTTGCTCCATGCTCAAAAACGAGTAGCCTCGCTTCAAGCAAAAATTGCAATCAGAATGGAAAGACTGGTGTGGGGAACGATTATAATCGCCCTCCTCGCGCTTGCCGTTTCTATTATCGCATTGTATGACGGCAGTGGGTGCCTTTAAGTTGCGATTGGATTTCGTTCGAACCGCGTCACAAATTGGAGAATCAATATGAATGAAGCAAAGCTTTCTGACATACTCGAACGCTACAAGCGTGGGTTTTGGAAGATACACGAAGATGAGATTTACAAGTGGCGAGCCGTCAAGTGTTTCAGAGATCATTGGGACATTGAAGCTCAAGATTTTCCTGCGATGCTCGTCTCATCGTTCCGCGGGTCGCTCAATCTACTTTCTTCCGGCAACTACCTTCCGAGGCGAATGCTTTTCAATGTTGCGGTGGAAGCGCCGGGTCAGGTCCGTGCCCTTTTTGCCAACTTATTCGACGAGAGTTCCGATTGGCAAGACCGAATCGCTGTTTACCGTTTGGGATTTCAGTCATTAATGGACAAACTCTATCCCGGCGATAATGGATACCAAGATGAACGGGCTGTGATGGTTTATCTTTGCTTTCGTTATCCAGAGCGATACTTTCTTTATAAATACGAAATGTTCAGGGAGTTCGCCAAAAGAGTTGATAATGCTTACCGGCCGATAAAGAAAAGTCCGAACAGAAATGCAATTGAGTTTCTCAATCTCTCTCTGCACGTAAGAGAAGCTGTAGTCCAAGATGAAGAACTTTTACGACTCCACCGAAGCCGAATCACCGCCGCCGAATATACGGACGAGTTATACACCGTACTGACCCAAGATGTAATCTTTGCCGCGACGAAGTATTTATTTACTGAGCGTTTCGAGAATGAAGAGCTATCCATACCGAAACTCATTTTGGTGGAAAGAGAACCTCGCCCTGGAAATGTTACAAGCCCGAAGCTACGCGGAAAAATAGTTGATTGGGAGAGCAAAGCCCAACGGGACAAATCGCTTGGGGATCTTGGTGAATCGCTTGTGATGAACTTTGAAAAAAAGAAATTGCACGAACTCGGAATTGATGGACCGCCGATGAAAGCTGATGGAGACGGACTTGGCTTTGACATCCTATCCTATGATGAATATGGCCGTAAAATCTATATCGAGGTGAAAACAACATCGGGACGATTGGAAACTCCGTTCGTAGTCACTCGCGCCGAGCTTCAGTTCAGTGAAGAGAATTCCGAGTCATACGTACTTTATCGCCTCTATGACTTCAACCGCAAGAAGAACACCATGCAATTCGAGAAATGGCCTGGAAGTCTCCAAGAGTTATGTGGGGTTGCACAAACATTCCTGTGCCGTCTGGAATGAAAAATTCTCTTAAGAATGGTCGTTCGAGTTGAGCTCTACAAGAACTGGCATGGCCTATAATAATTAACGAATCAAAGCTCATTATAGGTGTCTACGTCGGGAAATTCTGTCAAATTAACGGAAGAAGTTTTGAGATTCATATTCCAGCCAAGCAATGCGAGGTCGTGCCGGATCGCATCGACGCCTTCAACAGGTAAGCCCGAAGGGTTTGGATCATAACAGAAGTAAAATCGGCTAACTTCCTCATCGGTCGCAATTGCCCATAGAGACTTTGCCGCGAACCCGTCATTGATTGCATGGCCATACATTGCGATTTGAAGGAGATGAGGTATCTTCGCACCTTCGTATTTCTTTTGGTAGAACAGGAAGGTGAATCCAACGCCCCCTATTGTCTGGTAGCGTTTTAGATGAAGAACACTATCAGCGATAGCCAGTGATACAGTTGAACCAAATTCCTCGTATTTCTCGAAAAACGCCTTAGCGAACGCTCTGCGTTCTAACCGAGAGAGTAGCATAAGCGGCTCCGCTATTTCCGAACCGTTTTTCAGCTGCAACAACTCGCGAGAAACAAGCTCATCGACAAAGAAGCTTTCCTCGTTATCTTTATCACGCGCGATTTTTTGGGGGTGAGATTTGAAACCTTCCCATGCTCCTTCAATATCAAATGCCGCAGCGGCATAACCAGTCACATCAGGCATTTGGCGAGCATTCTGCATGTAAACGGCAAGCAAATCTTTTTCACGTCCGGCGATCATGGTCTTTTCAAGACTTCGAAACATTCCCTCACGCGCAACGAAGTACCCCACGAGATCGCGAATAGTATCAAGTTCCTCAAAAGCAGTTTCTATTGTATCGCGGTCGAGAATACTAATAAACCGATCTTTCGAGGTTTCGCGTCCGGCCTCATAATATTCCTCACCCTCACCAAGATTTATAATGAGCCTGATAACCTGCTTGATAGTAGATGAACAGATGACGACCCGCCCGCGGGTTGGGTGCAACACGGCGATGTCCCTCCCAGAATGAAGCAATTTTCGTTCGGCCCCTTGAATTTGTCGGACAGCCTTCTCGACTGTTTTTCGATGGTACTTTTCGTGATCTCCATTGAATTCATAATTTTTGATCGAAATGAGTATTAGAACGTCGTTCAGCCAAATCAGGAGATCAGCTATTTCTTTTCTATCGCCATCTTCGTCTCTCGGATTAGGAAAACACCAGTGAGAAAGATACGACCTTGCGGCAAGGTCGAGTACTAAAGCTTCCCCTTGATCTCCTTTTTCTTTTGACGATAATTCCATTCCTTATTTCACTTTTTGCCTCAGAATCATGGTACTCCGGTACTTTCGGAGCCGATGAGAATTTGGATTATCGAAGACAGATTTCTACTCTCTTCAATTCCTTTAACGAATCCGCTATGAGTACGCGAGTGGAACTTTGCAGACTCCCTCTGGACGCCGAGCTTTGGATAATCGATAGGCTCATTTTAGAAGCGCTGATCGACCGACTTCGGTTTATATCGATGGAGGATAAAGGGCACTTGGTGTCCGAGTGTTCGGAATAGTGCTCCCGGCCAATTATGTGTCGTTATGTGTCGCATTTCGGGGGTATTTTTAGCCTTCTTTTGGAAGGCTATGAATCCCAGCAACACTATGGCAACAAAAGAGTTACGAGGACTCGACCAGCCGCTTTTTACCTAAAATCCGCGATAAAGTGCGACACATAATAATTTGGCGGGACCCGACCTGAAAACAGGCACCGAATCCTGCCCGTGTCTCTCGGCTTAAGGTATAGATTCCGGCAGCTTTCGCCAAGTTTTTTTCTTCTCTTTGTGGGGGACGATTCTCTCGAATACCGACTCTAATAACTGTAATAATTACAAGGAATCACATGGAAAACGCTATCACTCAACTCCGCTCGGAAGGCATCGTAAAGGGCCAAATTCTTAGCTTCCGGTCGTTGGGAACTGCCCGGTCGGTATGCTACGAACGTAGCGTGCGCCCGATGCGAATTATTCTGGGCGACTATCCCGAATTTTGGGTCGTCACGCCGGCCGATGCGGAACGGCTGATTCGCGCCGGTTACGAGATGGTGCGGTAACCATTTCGGTTCCGCGTCTCATTGCTTCGAAGTTCCTGTTCCCGTATCGTTATCTTCCTTCGGATTCCAAAACTTCTGCACTTCCTCGCTATCGGCCTCGGCAAGGACCTTCCGTAGGGTTGCCCGCTCCTCGGCCGTCAAGGTCCCGAGTGTCGTAGCGAGTCCATCTTCGATGTCCTTCGTGTTTCTCGCGTACCGGTGAAAGAGGTCATAGACCTCGGAAAGAAAACCATGTACCGGCTGACTCTCTGGAAATAACTGCGTGCCCGATCGATCCGGGAGTATCAATTTTGCGAACCACTCGCGTGCCTTGGCGCGGTCCGTACTTTTACCGAATGTGGCATCGTGAACCGCTCGGGCGACGATCGCGCTCCAAGCGTCCGGGGTAAGATGCAGGCTCAGGGCCTTTAGATAATCGCTCTTGTCCGAATAGCGCTCCGGTCTCGAAGTGAAGGTGAACCGGTTGTTCTCTCCGGCGGTCGTGTCCCCTTTCGGTGTATTTTCCCGGTCATTCATATCGCCTTAGGAAGAAGAATTTGTTTTAGACTGATCATTCGGTGGCTGGACCCGCTGCGCCAAATCTTGTACAAGCATTACGGGGTCTTCTCCCGCCGCCTCGTACCGGACTAAGAGGTCCAAGATCTCATTGTAAATGCCCATTGGACCACCTCGTTGCCGTTCCATCTCCTTACGGTGGACAACCACCATTTGTGCGAGTTCCTCCAAGTTCATTTGCTCCTCCGGGTCTTTCGGAGCATTCAGTCCCAGCAGAGTATTGATCGCCTTCTGCGCGGAGATCGCCGCGAACACGTTCTTCTTACTGCCCGAAATCGCTCGGGCAAAACAGCGTTCGAGCCGGGCTTTTGCCAGCTTGATCTCATGCTCGCGTTTGGACTCCGCAGTCCTCAGGATTCGTTGTTCGGCAAGCTCCCGGTAACGCTCCACCGTTCGGCGGCTGAGTCGCACGCCTTCCTTCTCCTGCAAGTACCGTTTAATATCGGTCACCGAGGCACAATCGATCACCAGCGATTCGATCAGATCGAGCCGCTTCCTGATCTCCGCCTTCGTGGGCTTTCGCTTCTTGTTAGGCATCGGCGATCAGGATATGATCGCGAATTTGTTCCGCGATCCGTTGCATGAACAAGGGAGGGACCGAGTTACCGATGCGATGTACGGCGTCGGCATACGAACCGGCGAATTGGAAGCTGTCAGGGAACGACTGAAGGCGTTTGTATTCGGCTACCGAGAACCGTCGTTGCTCAGCCCAGTGCATGAGGCCGTGCATGGTGATGTTTCCGTCGTTCTTGGTCACAGTATTGCACGGGCGGGCGGGATCGACCTTGACACAGGAGTATCCATTCTTAACGCCCAGATCGGTTCGCTTGCCTCCCGGTTTTAAGAGCGGCCAGGACCGATAGGCTGCATATTTTTTACCGGCTTGAACGAGCCATGCGTGTTCCGTGGGATCGATTGGAACGTCCCGAAGTGCGGCTCCCGCCGAAATGACTTTCACATCCCCTATGGGGAAACTCGGCTCGATACCTAAGTCCTTTCGGACGCCAATAAAAATGATCCGTTCCCGCGATTGCGGGACTCCGAAAAACTTGGCATTCAAGACTCGCGCTTTCACCTGGTAGCCCGATTCCCGCAACTCCTTCAATATTTCGGTAAAAATAAATCGCATGTTGCCGCGGACCATGCCGGCTACGTTCTCCATCACGAAGATTTTAGGTTGGAGGCCGCGTAGAAGCCTTACATACTCACGAAACAACTGGTTGCGGTCGTCACCCATGCTCCGTCTTCCGGCAAGCGAAAACCCCTGGCAGGGTGGCGATCCATCCAGGATGTCAAGTTCACCCGCTTTGAGTCCAATGCGGCTTAACGCCTCTTCCACCGAGAGCCTTGCAATGTCTCCGGCGAATATGGGAGTCTCCGGGAAGTTCAACCGGTAGGTCTCTACCGCATTCTCATCGAACTCCACCGCAAGCAGGACCTTACCACCCGCACAATGGTAACCCAAGCTGCTGCCGCCACACCCCGAAAAGGTCGATACGACTGTGAACATAGAGCGATTACAAATATGTGAGCAATCATTGACACGATCAAGCCATTAGATTTTCTTTTCCTTCATCGCGTCGGGAAACTCGCGCAAAATCTCATCTAATTGGACCTCGAACCGGTCGGCGTCGGTCTGTGGGAGCTTAATCTTAAAAGCCGCCAACACCGATTCCCCGTCCGTTACCGATTCATCAAACTCGATCCCTTCGGGCGTGCCATGAATGCCGAGCTCGTAATCGGTAAAACCCCAATCGATCAAGCTCTCTGGCTCGAAGTCATTGGTGAGCACATCCATGTCCCAGACACCGGCAATGTTGCGATTGAGCCGTATCACGACCTCCCGGCATTCGGGTTCGGTGAGCTGGCGCTCCGGTACGCGCACATCGACTTCCGCGATTCCTTTAGCCTCCAAAACTTGTTTCCTTCGATGTCCGGAAAGGATGGTGCCGTCTGTGTTAATTGCGATCGGTTCAACATACCCCACCGACTCGATGCTCCGTTCCAAATTCGCCATTCCTTGCGGGTCGGGCGTTCGGGGGTTATTCGGATAATCCTTCAGAGTGTCTACTCGTCTTCGTTCATTAGTCCATTTCATAGCTCAGTCATTCCTTTCCTGTCAATGTGTGTTTTTTCAAAATGCGAGTTCTCCGTTACCATATTCATTTTCGAAAATGTCGCATGTCGTATTTGTCGTTTGTGACGTTTCTGTCGTTTCCGACCCCGGAAGATCGGTGGATGATTCGGGCAAAGCGACAGATGCGACAGAAGCGACATGCGACATTTGCGACAACGGCACTCGCGCATACGGCCCCTTGGCGGAGCCAATAAGCAGTTCGGGTGGCAATTCGGCTAAATATCTCTGAACCGTTCGCGGGCTAACGCCAAGAGCGCTTCCGATTTCCTTCGTCGTAATCGTTCCATCTCTGTCTTCCGGCAGCAGTCGGAGCACGCGAATGGCATTCGGGCTAAGATTAGCAGTCGCTGGCTTTCGAAGCATTTTCGCTAATGCGATGGCGTGCGCCAGGTAGGTCGTGGCAAGTGTCACTGCACACTGCACGTCCTCGTCGTGGCACGGGATACTTTTTCGTGTGTCCAGCGAATCGGTCTCAAAACTCCGTAAGGTTGCGAAGATACAGGCAATCCGAGCCGCGATCAAAGCAGCACGGCGCACACTCGCGTGCAGCAAGAGATCGCTCTTGTTGGCACACATTGTATTCGTTACCGCTGCGAATGCGCTGTCGATTGCGTCCCATTGATGATCGCTCCAGGATACGAACAGAACTTCCTCTCGTTCTTCGAGTGATCGATGGAGGCGATCGAGAAAGCAGGCGGCGTCGGTGAGCGCGTTGTCGCGGGCTGTCCCTTTGGCGCTCGGGCGTTGGGAACGCCATACGGTGGGAGCGGAAAACCAGTAATGTATAAAACGGCCGAACAAGCCGTCCTCGACACTCGGAATGAGGGTCGCCGTTGCCGAAGGCGTCCCGGTCAAAAACGCGGCGAAGCAGGGGTCTTTGAGCCGAATGGGTATTCCGCCCTTGCGATCGATAGTGATGAGGTCATTGTGGAAACCTTTGAGATACGCTTCCGTCTCGCCCCATTCCTGTTGCTTTGCAATGTTCAATGTTTTGGTCTCGGTATCGAACACGATCCCGGAAGAGCCATTGGCAATTAGCCGATCGAGGAACCCTCGAGCGGAACTGTTCGCGGCAATGCTCAGCGTTCGGATCATCGGTTCCGGGGTTTCTTCCGGCGCGGGTTCGAGCGGTTCCTTTTTTTTCTTGTGCTCTTTGTTCCGAAGTTTGATAGACTCGATTGCCTCCTCCTGCCGCTCCCACTCATCGTGACGACGCACGGATTCTTCGAGGAGCCGTTCTTCTATTTTTTCCGCCAGACGCCAGGCCATTGCCGCATCGCCTTTGCCGCTGCCGGTATCGGCAGTCACGAGTGCATACAAGTTAAGATGATACCACCGGTCCCGGTGAGGAAACAGCACGCGAGAGAGAATGCCCGAGCAGACGACCAATGCTCCGGTCAATACCAGATCGCGCTCATGGCCTGGCGCGAGGTGTTTGCAGAACGAGTCCAGCACCTCCGGCAGCGCGTCGAAAACCGATTGCGGGATCGACAACTGAGCGTCCGGTTCCGGCGCAAGTCCTTCAAGCGCGGCTCCTACCGTGGAGCTAAATGCCGATTCCATCGGGGTCAGCGTGGCTGTTTCCATTCCTGATATTGGTGATAGATGATGTCGGCTACATCCCAATTTTCTGGGATGCCTGGATAAAAATGTTCGAGATTTTCGACGGTTGCAATCGCGCCGATCCGGCGAAGCGTCTGTACTGCTGCCTCGGCCGATTGCACCGTCCGGGGCTCCCGGTCGAACAAGACGATTCCCGTGCGGCCCGCGAGAATCCGCGCCTTTGATTCGCTTTTGAGTTCATGGCCGCCTACTGCAAGACAGACATACTGCGATAAGTGGACACTTGCAACGATCGCTGTCTTTTCGGATTCAAAGAGCGCGAAGGGGCGGCGTTCGCGCGATGTCAGCTGCCATTCGCCATAAATTGGAACCGGGTTACCTTTATACAGGAAATGCGGAGCGCGCAGATCGTCCCGAAGTCGGTTCCAGCCGTTCGCATCATACCAGATTTTTTTGCCATTGCGAAATCTTCCGCGGTGGTCCACATACCAAAAAATAGTGGCCCCGTCGCTCGAAAGTCCGACGTGCCATTCACTGAGTATCGTCGGCTTGGTTAATTGTGTGATAGTTGCTGCAAACAGGGATTCCTTTCGCAGTAGCGTTGGATCTTCTTCAATTATTCTATTCATAAAAGTGTTAGGATTATCGCTCAAGAATCCTAACTCTTTCGCGGCCTCATGCTCGGATTCCGTCCGGCTGAGGCCGCCCTCGTGTTCCAGGATTGCCGCGCGCTCGGCAATGAGTTCATTGCTCCGCAGTTGGTAGGCAAAGGAGTCCGTCACGGCCGTGCGCGGCACCTCCTGCACCTCACCGCGGCTCTGTCTAATTTGGGCTCGAGCATTCACATTGATCGCGCCGCCCATTCGTGTCCGAAGAAATCCGTCGTTCGAATAATTAGGCTTCGAGCGCGGCGGGGTGTAGACCCCGCATTTCCAGCACTTTACTCCGCCAACTTCATCGACTCGCGCACGCGTCAGGGAGCCGCATAGTGCATTAGGACAAACTATCCTCTTGGTTCGCCATGAATGTAAGTTGGCAAGAGTGGAAGTCATACTGCCCCCTTTCGAATTCTCATGGTGGCGGCAATTGAACGAGCGCGGTCAGACAATTCTGAACTCGATGGGGAGACTTTGGACGCGAGATATTCCAGGACATCACTTTTCCGAAGCAGTGTGCGAGTTCCTAACCGAAGTACAGGCAGGGCGTTTGCCGCAATTTTCTTTCGCCAATAGGAAACCGAGGTGCGAGCGAAGAGGGCACACTCTTCAACGGTCATTATTTCGGCTGACGATACGGGAAACTCCACTGTCTCATTAGGAGCTACTGCGTCCGTCTCTATAATCGTAACGCTCATGCACAACACAACGGAGCCCGAACCGGAGAGTTGGCCGAATTTGCGTTTTTAGCGTTTTCGATTTCTTGCGCGTTCTGCGCGTTTTGCGTGAGGGGCTATTTCTCAAGATAGCGCTCTCTCACCTTCTCAATATCACTATCTCGAATTGAATACTGGCCGCGCTTGCCATTTTGGTTGCAGTGAATAGGAACACCACGTATTCTTCGATCCTTTGGGTTTTTTTTCTTAAGAATTCTTCGAACATTACTTTCTGACATGTGCGCCTCCTGTGCGAGCAGCTGAACGTTCCCATTGTAAGGACCTCGCGGGAGATTGTCCAATATTTCTTGCATTGCTTGGAACTTTCGTGGAGTGCGTTCTCGATGCGACAAATTCGCAGGCTTCGCCTCTCCACCCGAAGACCTTGATTCCAGAGTGGATTTCGGCGTCAGTATTGACGAATGTTCCAATTCAATCTCGCACCACTTGATCGTTTTTTCAATCTTTCCCCGTTCCCAATCCTCATTTCGTTTTGCACGAACAAGGTCACTGTGAAATGGCTCAATTCGTATTCCATCCGGGACTTCGATATTCTGCATTCCTGAAACTTCCTGTTTACCCGTCTTGATAACATAGTTCAGGAAGGCTGGCCGGAGAGCTCGAAATAACATGACAAAACGCTCAATCGCCTCACGTTCAAAGTGACCAGAAGGAAACACCTCGAATCTCTTTGCGGCACTCAGAAGAATCTCTTTGAGAGCCGTCTCGACTTCCTCATCATTCGAGCGAGAAAGTCGGAGCCATAAGTCGCCACATGACTCAACAAATTCTTTTGCTGCACTTTCCGACGGTAAGGGTTCTGTCCGCAGGGTTTTGATTAGGTCTCTCCGAATTCCAGGAAAGTTTAGGTAGCAATAACCAAAGTAATTGATTCGCCGGTGCTGGGCCAACATGTCGGCGAATCGTTTCATCGAAGCCCAATCACCATCGAAGCTGGGCCACAACCCCTTCAGGTGAAGGGCGCGGTCAATTCTTCCAAATGCGCCCCACGCGATTGCCACCTCAGGATCGAGACCGCAAGCGATCGATACGAGATTGAAATTTAGAATGAGGACCGCATCGCCAGGCACATTGCTGTTGGACCATAATGTTCGAATGATCTTTGAGGTAATTTGATGGTACCCTTCTTTTTTGCATTGGGAGAGGAAGAGCGGTAGTGGAATAATGAGTATCTCATTATTAGATTTCCATGTGCCGGAAACCCACCACATGAGATAGAACTGCGAAGCCGCTTCATTCCAAGTCATCTTCTCAAGGGTAAGCTGAGTTATCCGAAAGCGTTGCAGATCGCCTTCCCTCACATCGAGTTTAAGGAGCTCTTCTCCGTGTGGTGGAATCTGACGCCGAAGGCGCGACATGAATTCACGGTCAGACTCTTCAGGCGCTCCCGCCTTTTGACCCGTCACTGGCTCCGTAGGAACTTGTCCTGCCGCACCCATTTTCGTCACCCACTCTTCTGCAAGGAGCGCATTCTGTCGCCAACGATCATCGTTTGTTTCATCGGCGATGGCAAAAAGTGCACTCACATAGAGCGTGAAGAGTTGAATTTGTTCAGGAACTTGCATGTGCCCAGCAAGTTGAGTTACCTCTTCCCAGTTCGAGCTAAGACTAATTCGGTTGAGATCGTAGGGATACTTCGAGAGAAATTGGTGAACGGGCAAAAGATGCCCAAAGCTCTTTCGTTCTTGCTCATCTGGCGCAAGTGGAAACCCTGTGCGATCTCTGGTTCCCATCGAGACTCTGGGTTTGGCGGGCATGGTATTGCCCTGCGCAGGCCCATTCTCGGGGCGAGACTCCCTCACCCCCTTGCGCTGGGGGGTACTTGGATTCGTGCGCTTGACCTTCTTTGCCATTGGCATTCACCCAACGGCGCACCTCTGCATGGAATTCCAATCAACTAATTTGGCACCGGGGAGAAAATGCGGCACGCAACCGATCTCACGAAATTTCGATCCCCGGCAGCGACAACATCGCATTTTTCTTGCGAGCGTCCACGATCTTAGCATAGGCCATCGTGTGAGTAACCGAACTGTGGCCCATTAATTTCGAGACGAGATAAATGTCGTTCGTGGATTCCAGCATCAGGGTTCCGAAACTATGGCGGCTCGAATGAAAGGAGATATGTTTCGTGATGCCCGCGGTGGCAGCCCAGATTTGCAGCACGGTCCAGATCGTCCCGTCCGGGGGAAGATTGAATACATGTTCGTGGATTTTACCAGGGGCACCGACCAGTTGCTGCGCCACGGGATGAAGGTCGATCCAGTCCGGTACTTTCGTCTTCTGTACTCGGATAGCGAGCCGGCCGTTACGAACGCTGTCCCATGTCAGAGCTTGGATGTCGCTGATCCTCAGGCCCGTATAACAGGAGAATAAGAACGCCCGCTTCACATCCGGGTCCTTGCAAGGCGTATTTGCAAGTTGCTGAATCTCTTCCACCGTAAGATACACCCGCTGCGAAGGCACTTGCGGGATCGCCCTGATCTTCGTAGCAGGATTCGAAGGGATCAGCCCCCGCTGAACGGCGATCTGCAACGCCGCCTTGATCTTCGCATAGTAGGTACTCGCGGAGTTCTGGGAGAGATTTCGATTCGATCTGGTCGGGGCATTCAGGAAATACTTTTGAATCTGACTCAACCAATCGTAGTCGATGTCTCCGAGCGGGGTATCCTTCAGAGGGAAATCTTTTAGAAGCCGCTCCGTCCCCATCCACGCCCAATGCCTACCTTCCACGAGCGACTGAAAGAATTCGAAAAATGGGACTTGTCCCTTCGACTTGACTTCGAAGCGGTGACGCGAACGCCATTCCATATCACCATAATGCAGGACGACCTCTCTCGCCATCCGCTCCGTCTCATCGTTGGTGCGAGGATCGTAGGTTGTGCGCAGGTCCAAATTCTTCGCGTGGCGATTGCCCGCTTCGTAGCTATCGAGAAAATACCGACCGGGGATGTCCGCACCTCGAACGGGCGGGTTCTTCTTACCTTTGGACTTCTCGAACGTCTCCCGTTTCTCCATTGGAATCGCTCGCCATTCTTCAATATCCAATGCTCTCCATCGAAGCCGGACAGTGCCGGACTTTTGTTCTTTTTTCATCGTAGTTCATTGCATCTCCAAAACGGCCGATTCGCTGATGCTTTTGTGGCAATTTGTTGCTAACTTGTTGCATTGGCAACAAACTTCGTGGCACTGAGTGCCAACCTATACCAAGCTATCCAGCGAACCTAATCAAACCCGAGCCGTTTCGTGGCACTGCTTAATACGCATTGTCACGGAGTTACGCTCCCGCACTTCGAGTTCGAATCCCGGGCCTTCCGCAGAAATTCGCCGTAAGTCGTTAGACACCAGTGACTTATTACCTTTCCAAAATCTCCTGTTCATTTTGGTTAGCAACACTGTGGTAACAAATTCTCGGTTTTGGTACTAAAATGTAGAGGTTTTTAGTCAAAAGCCTGGTTCCAAGACTCCTCACCTCGGGTATCCATTACCTATTATTGGTTTGGCTGGCCCAAGGGAGAAGTTGGGCCAGCAATCTTGCGATCAAATCCCTGCCGTGCGATGAAGTCCTTTGTTTGCAGCTACTGTGTTTTGCGAAGAACAATCCCGATTTCACCATTTTCTTGCAATACCGCGCGTAGGTAAGGCAGCGACATTGGTCACATCAGGACATGATCCTTATCACGCATAGCATAAATTTTTACCGTACTTTTGTAGTGAAGAAATTGTAACCTTTCGGCTTCTCGTGAGTCTTCTTATTATCGAGATACTTATATGGGGATACTTCGATTTTTAGCAGTTCTGGCAGTATGGGTTGCGATTGCGCCCCCGGTGGAGAGCAATGCCCAAATTTCGAGTAATGCCTTCGATCCAAATTGCTATCAGCCGCAGCTCGGAGTGGACATCGATACGATTATGGGGAGCTACAACGGCCAGATGCTGGGAGGTGGTCTCATCAACATTGGTCCGAGCCCGGATAACCCGGGTGGCCCGGGGCGGCTGATGATGTATGGCCTGCCGGGGACGCTTGGGGATTCTTCGGCGGGGTTGCTTAATGTAGGTCCGAATTTCAATTACAGAAATCTCAATATTTTCGCGATGCTCGGCTTCAAACCGAAGAATCCAATCCCAGGGCACTATCGGTCGATGAATTTCACTGACCTCTTGCTGTTGCCGACCGGTAATGGCTTTTCTCTTCCTCGAATCTATTGGCAAAAGCAAGGCGGGTTCGACTCCTCGTATTATACTACACTACTTCCTGATGAACGATTAAGGCACGGGTACGCGGGAACGTTCGATGAGATTAATCCCCCATATCACGCCCGCCTCGAATCAGATACTGCCGAAGATATTGTAATGTTTTATACGTATTACCCGAGGGTTATCTCCTCTTTTTTTAGAGGCGGCGCAAACCTCTTCCACCCCGGGGATACGATCTCCCCCAGTGACACGCTGCTTTTTGACACTCTTCCGAATTATCCCTCCAGCGGCTACCGCACATTTCAAGGCGATTTTCGAGGGACGGGGAGAGAAGATTTTGTTGGCTGTGTTGTCGATACCAGTGTGAACCTTTATGTTTACCTTAATAATCGCCCCTTTACGCTTCAAGCCTTTTCAGAAGCGTTAAAACACGATACGCTTTTTACGATACGATCCGAGCCGTGGCTGCGTCCAGGAGATTTTTCGCCGGTTAAAGCTATCCATTTAAGAAATAACGATCCTGAAAGTCTCGTGATCGTCATTGATAGTGCGGCAGGGACGACTGATGTGGGTCAGCAGCTCCGCATCTATCGCGGTGGTCCTCAATTCGGAATGCGACGTTTGAGCTTTGATTCACTTCCAACAATTCATGCCCCAGTGTTCTTTGATGGCGGTAATTTTAGGCTGTCAGGTTGGGGCGCACCTATTGTGGATTGCGGCGATATGACTGGCACAGGAGATCACGTGCTTTACGTAGGCGGCGGCTTTGCACATGACGCCGAGTTTTACACGTTTTATGTGCTTGGCAACTCCTTCGATGAAAAGGTGGACATGTACATTTCTCAAACCAACGATGGCGAAGGCGTGGCCGATACGGCGACACTCGATGGTGATCGTCTTCAGGATGTTGTAATCGGTGCTCCTGACCTACCGTGGCTAACCGATAACGGGATGAACGCTCGCGGCTCTCTCCTTTTCGTCCACGGCACAGACAAAATTCCGCACAATATCGCGAGTGTTATCCGAGAAGAAAAAGCGCATCCAGAGCATGAAGCCGAACCATTTTCGGTCTCCCAGAGCGCCGATGGCAGAATGATCCTTCTACATGCCTGGCACGGCATGTACCAACATTCGACAGCCACCCTCCACGATGTGTTGGGCCGCGTCGTGGTGACCGCTGAAGAAAGCGAACCGCTGATCGATTGGCGAATTCCAATCCCGGATCATCCATCCGGAGCTTATATCTTTACGATTCTCACGGAGAATAAAGTATTCACCTATAAACTTGCAATGCTACGATAAGTAGCACCCATATTCTCGCCGTTGGCCTATTGCTTATTACTGCGCCGGCGCGTCTACCGGCAACGGATCTTCACGGCCATCCGCATGTCGTCATCACATCATATTTTTAAGATGCCGGTCGATGATATTGCGGGGCATCGTTGACGATATCCGGGCGGCGGATCATATCCTTTTCGTGAAATCACACACCCTCCCCAACGCCTCCACTTGCACCGGTGTGGCGCTCTTGCGAGTGCTTCGATTTCCCAGCTATGTTACTGCAAAATTGCGACACTTCGTAGCGCACTCTCGAGCCACATTCGCTGCTCTTACGCAGGAAGATTCTTCCTTGTATTTCTCTAATGTATCTGCGGTATGATCGCACACTTTTGCTGTAAACAATAACATTTCCAGAACGAATTGTGAGTTTCGTCCCAGCAGCCGTACAAGCGTATGACACGTATCGGCACAGTCAAGCGCAGCTAAAATGCAATGTTTGATTTTTTCCAATGCCTTACTTTGTAAACATTCATTTACCATATGCTCACATTCGGAAGCGCACACGATTGCACTTTGGATCATTTCGTCATAAAAGATAGACGACATGTTCATATTGTTCATACCGAAGGGAATTCAATTTGAGCGCCAATCCGGGAATGAAAATGCCCTTGGCGATGGCACATGCAAGCCAGGCGTTAGGACGCATTATTCAGCAATTAGCGGCATAAGATAAAATGTTGAGAATGTTCGGCAGAGAATTCGCATGACATCTCAACATGCAAGTTACCAATATTGCCGATCTTCGCCGGGAAGCAAAACGGATCTTGCCAAAAACGGTCTTTACCTATGTGGAAAATGGTGGGTACGAAGAGGAAACGTTACGGCGTAATTTATCCGATCTCCAGCGCATCGCATTGTTACCTCGCGTGCTGAATGATGTCTCGCAGCGTACGCTTGAGACGAAGCTCGCCGGGATGCCCTCGTCGTTGCCACTTGCACTTGCACCAGTCGGTGCCTGCGGACTTACGTACCCGAATGGTGAAGTAGAGGCCGCACGTGCCGCAAAGGAAATTGGAATTCCGTTCTGTTTGAGCACGCTTTCCATTTCTACGATCGAGGATGTTCACGAGGGTACCCATAGCCCATTTTGGTTTCAACTGTACTTAATGAGAGATCGACAAGTTGGAAATGCGCTTGTTGAGCGCGCACGAGATGCGGGCTGTTCGACCCTCGTCTTAAGTATGGACTTGCATGTACGAAGTCAGCGTCATCCGGAATCGAAACGTGGCCTTGGCGCTCCTCCAAAAATTGGACTTCAAAATGCGTTCGACGCGTTAACACATTTACGATGGTTGCTTCGCATGGCGAGAAGTAAACGGCGCACGTTTGGAAACTTGATAGGGCTCGTGCCCGATGCGAAGGATATTGGCAAAATTACGTGCTGGCTCGAATCGCAATTCGATCCAACACTTTCGGTGAAAGATATCGAGTGGGCACGGCAAACGTGGTCTCAAAAATTATTTGTAAAAGGAATTCTTCATCCGGACGATGCGCGCGCCGCAGTGGATCATGGCGCCGACGGCATCATTGTATCGAACCATGGGGGCAGGCAGATCGATAGCGCCGTCTCGACAATTTCGATGCTGCCGGCCATTGTGGAGGCGGTCGGGGGAAGAGGAGAGGTCCTTGTCGATAGCGGAATCCGCTCCGGCATGGATGTTTTGAAAATGTTAGCAAGTGGCGCTACCGGCTGCCTCATCGGCCGGGCATACTTGTACGGTCTGGCGTGGCGCGGAAGAATAGGCGTGAGGCGCGCGCTCGAACTCATACGAGATGAACTCGACCAGACGATGGCACTCTGCGGTGTTCGCGACATTCGCTCCCTTCCCAGAGATTTGATCGTTCGTACCGAGCAACCATAATCGAACGCAAGGCATAAGAATTGCTCGACCGGATCGACATGAAGGTCGTAGTGATTACTGGCGCGTCAGCGGGAGTGGGTCGTGCTACGGCAAGAGAATTTGCGAAGCGCGGTTGCTCTATTGCGCTCCTGGCGCGCGGGGAAGCCGGACTCTTTGCGGCAAAACGCGATGTCGAAGAACTTGGTGGCCGCGCAATTACCCAAGTATGCGATGTGAGCGATGCCGCAGCCGTTGAAGCTGCTGCAGAACGTGTAGAACAAGAGCTCGGACCCATCGATGTATGGGTAAACAATGCCATGGCGAGCGTCTATGGGCCCTTTCATAAAGTCTCAATTGCAGATTTTCGCCGTGTCACCGAAGTAACCTACCTTGGAACCGTCTATGGCACAAAGGCGGCGCTCAAAAGAATGCTGCTTCGTAATCGAGGCGCTATCGTACAAGTTTCAAGTGCGCTCGGCTTTCGTTCTATTCCACTTCAATCGGCTTATTGCGGGGCGAAGCACGCCATCGAGGGCTTATCGGAATCTCTGCGGACTGAGCTTATCCACATGAACAGTGACGTTCACATTACAACCGTCGCCTTGCCGGGCGTTAACACGCCGCAGTTCGAATGGACGAAAACGCTTATGGGAAAAAAAGGAAAACCGGTCGGCAAAATCTATCAGCCAGAGGTTCCAGCACGCGTGATCGTCTGGGCCGCGCAGCATCGGCGGAAGCGCATTGTTATCGGCCTTCCAACACTCGAATCGCTCATTGGAGAACGGCTGATGAGTGGTGTCTTCGATCACTATATTGCCGATAGTGCCTGGACCGGAAGTATTAGCGATGAACCGCTTCCCGATCAATACCCTGCGAATCTTCATACGCCGGCCGATCAGCATCGCGATTATGGCGCCCACGGCCGGTTCGATCGAGAGTCTGCGAAGCGGAGCGTTCAGGTGTGGCTAAATCTCCATCGGGAGTGGCTGCTCCTGGCGATACCCGTTGCAGCGGCCATCTATGCTTGGTCTGTAACAAAAGAACCGACGAGAGACCGCGAAAGAAGCGCTCCTAAGCGTCCACATCGCGTTATTGAATTTGCCTGATGCCAAAAGACCCGGAGCGGTCATTCCGTGCCAGAAGCGCGATGAACGAAGCGGGATTCGACGCGCTTGTTCTCGCATTACCAAAGAACGTATTACTACTCACAGGCTACTGGCCGATTCTTGGTACTGCAATCGCGGTCGCACACGAGAATGGACACATTACGCTCGTCGGACCGAACGATGAAGCCGAATACTTTGAGAGTTGCGGCGCCGATAATATTATTGCATTTAGTCCCGCCTCGCTCGAAAAGCTAACAACCGCTCTCGATGTCGTTCGAGAACCGATGCGAAAAGCTCTGGTAGGACTCGAACGAGCGACCATCGGATTAGAGAATAGTCCTTCGACGGAAGAAGCATCGTATGTTGCGATGCAGCTTTATCAATCTGGTCTGCGAGAGCTTGTTCAAGAGCTTTTACCAAACGCCGTACTTCGTTCTGCCGACGAGGTACTCTCGCGGAAACGTGCCTTGCTTACTCCCAAAGAGCAAGCGCAATTACGGACTGCCGCTATGATTGCGCGCGATGCCTATGAGATAGGAGCTGCGAGGCTTACCGAGCATACGACGGAGGCCGAAGCCGCGCAATATTTTCAAACTCCCTTATGGTCGCAATGGAGAGCTACGAGCGACCGAAATAGTTTACGTACGGGCGGGCGCGTGTCTATTATGAGCGGAACGCGTTCCGGCTCTGCGTACGGATCGTTTGCGATGAGTTCGAACAAACAGCTATGTCAAAACGAACTCCTGCTTGTGCATTGCAACTCCTACGCTGGCGGGTATTGGACCGATATAACGCGCACCTACTTTCTGGGCACGCCGAATAAACGTGTTCAAGCTATGTACGATGCACTTCTCGAAGCAAGCCGCGCAGGAATTGCCGCCGTAAAAGCTGGTGTGCAGGCCAAAGAGATTGATCGAGCGGTCCGCGATTGCCTCACCGAACATGGCTTTGCAAAACAATTCAAGCACGGCACCGGACATGGTGTTGGATTTTCTGCAATCGATCATCGCGCGTTTCCACGTCTGCATCCCATGTCGCCGGATATTCTGGAAGTTGGCATGGTGCTGAATATTGAACCGGGTATTTACTTCGAGGAGTTCGGTGGCATGCGACAATGTGATATGGTGCTGGTAACCCAGGACGGCTGTGAGGTACTCACGCCCTTTCATAATACAATAGACGAATTAATTCGCAAACCCATTGCTAAATCGCTTTGAATACTCACGAAACATCCAGGAATAGTATCGATTATACAGCGCTCGAACGCGACTTGCGCAATTCGATAGCGGGAGAAGTGCGATTCGATGCGTCCGCAAAAGCGCTCTATGCCGCCGACGCCTCGAATTACCGGCAGGTTCCAATCGGGGTGGTGATCCCAAAGTCAACGGATGACGTCGTAGCAATCCTTGCCGCTGCACGAAAACATGGAGCACCGATTCTTTCGCGTGGCGGAGGCACGAGCATTCCAGGTCAGTGTACCAATACCGCCGTAATAATCGATTTTTCCAAATATCTGCATCGTATAATCGAGATCGATCCGGTGCAACGGCTTGCAAAAGTTCAACCAGGGTGTGTACTCGACGATCTTCGCGCTGCTGCGGAGGAGCACCAACTCACATTCGGCCCCGATCCTGCGACACATAAATACTGCACGCTTGGAGGCATGATCGGAAATAATTCCTGCGGCGTTCATTCTATTATGGCGGGGCGCACCGCCGATAATATCCATTCGCTCGAAGTGCTGCTGTATGATGGGACACGTCTTATAGTCGGCAAAGATTATATCGAATCGACCGATCCGAAACGAGCGATAGATATTCGTGAACGCCTTTTGGCGATCTCGACGACCTATGCCGCTGACATTCGCGAAAGGTTCCCGAACATTCCCCGGCGTGTCTCGGGATATTCGATCGATCAGCTATTACCCGAACAGGGATTCCATATTGCGCGCGCATTGGTCGGCTCCGAAGGGACACTCGTCACGATTCTCGAAGCAACCGTCGAGCTCGTAGCGAGCCCTCCCCATCGCGTGCTGCTCGTTGCCGGTTACAGCGACATTGCCGTGGCTGGCGATCATGTGCCAACCATTTTGGAACATAAGCCAATCGGTCTGGAAGGCATCGACCAGAAATTCATCGCCGACATGCGCAAAAAGGGGCTCAAGGCAAACGATTTGGATTACATGCCCAAAGGCCAGGGCTGGCTGCTTGCGGAGTTTGGGGCCGACACGGTGGAGGACGCTCGAGAGAACGCTGAGCGAATGTTGAGCGCGCTAAAGAAAGACGGTACACTTATCGATTCCAAAATTTATGATAAGAAAGAAACGCAGGCCGCAATCTGGGCTGTGCGCGATTCCGGACTCGGAGCGGCAGCACGAATACCCGGCGAGCAAGATAACTGGGAAGGCTGGGAGGATAGCGCGGTCCCTCCTGCTCGCGTAGGCGATTACTTGAGGGATTTTCGTAAGCTGATGCGTAAGTATGAATACGTTGGTTCTGTCTATGGACACATTGGCGATGGCTGCGTGCATACCCGACTGAATTGGGATGTTAAGAGCAAAGAAGGCGTCGATAAATGGCTGCGCTTTGTGGACGAAGCCTCCGATCTTGTTGTCTCCTATGGCGGATCACTTTCCGGTGAACATGGCGATGGACAGGCGCGCGCGGCGTTGCTCCCAAAAATGTTCGGCCCACGGCTCATGAAGGCATTCGAAGAATTTAAGGAAATCTTTGACCCCAATTGGAAAATGAATCCCGGTAAACTCATTCGACCGTATGGAATAGATGAGAACTTGCGATATGGGCCATATTACAACCCCATTCCATTGAACACGCATTTTTCCTTCCCCGATGATAACGGCAGTTTTGCCCGCGCCGTTGAGCGCTGTGTTGGAGCCGGCGTGTGCCGTAAAGAACATGAGGGGGTAATGTGTCCAAGCTACCGGGTCACGCGAGAAGAGCAACATGTCACGCGAGGCCGGGCGCATCTGCTATGGGAGATGATGCATGGTGACGTCATTTCCGATGGTACCAGGAGCAACGAAGTGCGAGAAGCATTGGATTTATGTCTCGCATGCAAAGGATGCACCGGCGAATGTCCGGTACGTGTGGACATGCCGACCTATAAGGCGGAGTTTCTATCCCATTATTATAAAGGAAAATTACGACCGCGTGCAGCATATTCAATGGGTCTGATCTATTGGGTTTCACGCCTTGCTTCAAAAGCACCGGCGCTCGTGAATGCCCTTGCAAGAATTCCTTTCACCAAAAAACTCGCAGGAGTGCATCCCAAGCGGACCATGCCGAAGTTCGCGGCGCGGACATTTAAAAAATCTTTTTTTTCTCGCAACGATTCGCAAAATAAGAATTCGCAGAATAAGAAGGATTCGATGCCGCGATCGGCACGAGAAGTAATTTTATGGGCAGACACATTTACTAATCATTTTCGCCCCGAGACCGCTCTCGCGGCAGTGAGCGTACTCGAACATGCGGGATTTCGCGTCAAAGTTTATCGAGAGTCCCTGTGCTGCGGGCGGCCGTTGTACGATTGGGGCATGTTGAAGACCGCGAAAAAACTTCTGCTTCAGATTCTCCAAATCGTCGATGAGGATATTTCTCGGGGACTTCCCCTGGTTGTTCTCGAGCCAAGTTGTGCCTCGGTGTTTCGCGATGAGCTTTGCAAATTATTTCCGGAACGCGAGGACGCCAAACGTTTAGCAAATAATACATACGTATTCAGTGAGTTCATCGAGCAATTTGTCATGAGTGGCAAAACAGAAAAGAAACCGATCGTGAAAGCCGCGGCGTTGCTCCATCTACACTGCCATCATAGCGTGCTCGGCAAGGAATCATCCCGGAACGTCTTAACGCACTATGGTATCGATCCAGAGCAGCTCGATGCCGGTTGCTGCGGCATGGCGGGCGCGTTCGGATTCGAGAAGGAGCATTATGACATCTCCCTGGAGATTGGCGAAAAAAAATTACTCCCTACAGTACGCCAATCGAATAAAATGGTAATTGCTGACGGCTTCTCCTGCCGCGAGCAGATCGAACAAACAACGGATCGCAAAACGCTGCATCTGGCCGAAGTACTGGCGAGCCAAATAAAAAGTTAAGCATATAGTGCTGAGTTTGCTAATAGGCACATCATTTGTGTCAAACGATACATTCGCACGTAAGAAATGTAGGACCTATTTATGGCACAAACGGCTGCAGACATTCTCGTCCAAACACTCATCGATTGGGACGTTAAAGTAATATTTGGACTGCCGGGCGACGGCATCAACGGTATTATGGAATCGCTCCGTAAAAAACAGGATGTCATTACTTTTATACAGGTACGTCATGAAGAAGCAGCCGCCTTCATGGCGTGCGGCTACGCAAAATATACAGGCAAGATCGGAGTATGTCTTGCAACGTCCGGTCCGGGAGGCATCCATTTGCTCAATGGCCTCTACGATGCAAAGTTAGACAATGTACCGGTCCTTGCCATTACCGGCATGCAATATCACGATTTGCTGGACACCATGACACAGCAAGATGTCGCGCTCGACCGGCTGTATATGGATGTTGCGAAATACAACGCGCGTGTCATGGGTGCCGCGCACATGGAAAATGTGTTGGACCTTGCAATGCGCACCGCTATTAGTTATCGCGGGGTTGCGCACGTGACCGTGCCCGTGGATATTCAGACGCAGGAAGTGAAAGAGCGATCCCGGCGCAATGTTCCCCATCACACGAACGATGTTTGTGCTCAGGGGGATCGCCGGCCGAATGTACGCGATGTTGAGCGAGCGGCGAAGATCATTAACGCAGGAAAAAAAGTCGCGATACTGGCTGGCATGGGCGCGCTAAATGCGGGAGAGGAACTGGAGCAACTTGCCGATAAAGTGGCTGGTCCAATTATTAAGCCTCTGCTTGGCAAAGCAACCGTGCCGGACGATTCTCCCTACACGACCGGCTCGATCGGATTGCTCGGTACAAAACCGTCGCAGGAAGCGCTGGAAGATTGTGACACGCTCGTTATCGTCGGTTCGAGTTTTCCCTATATAGAATTTTATCCCAAGCCAAAAAAAGCGCGCGGTGTTCAGATCGAACTCGATCCGATGAAAATGGGCTTGCGTTATCCGGTTGAAGTGGGTCTGGTTGGCGATGCAAAATTATCGCTGCAAGAACTGCTGCCGTTCATTGAATACAAACAGGATCGAGATTTCCTGGAAACCGCACAAGAGGGTATGAAGAAATGGCGCGAGATGATTCACGAGCAGGGCGTGAACGAAGCCATGCCCATGAAACCGCAGGTCGTGGCATACGAATTAAGCAAGCGACTCAAAAATAACGCGATTATCTCCTCGGATTCGGGTACGATCGCAACGTGGGCCGCGCGATTCATTTCCTATCGTCGCGGGCAAAAATTTTCGCTATCCGGAAATCTTGCAACCATGGCCAATGGCTTTCCTTATACGATCGCGGCGCAAATTGCCTATCCGGAACGCGAGTGTGTCGCCTTCGTTGGCGATGGCGGTTTTTCCATGCTCATGGCCGAGCTTGCGACCTGTGTAAAGTATAAACTTCCAGTCCGCATCGTTATCATCAAGAATAATTCACTCGCTCAGATCAAATGGGAGCAAATGGTATTCCTTGGAAATCCGGAATACGGGGTTGAATTGCAACCGATCGACTTTGCAGCGGTCGCCCGGGCCTGCGGCGTTACTGCATTCACCATCACAGATCCTTCACGGTGTGGCGATCAACTCGATGAAGCACTTTCCACGCCGGGTCCGGTTCTTATCGAATGTATCGTCGATCCGTTTGAACCGCCATTCCCACCGATTGCAACCGAAAAACAAGCTGCGCACCTCGCGGAATCGCTCCTCAAGGGCGAACCGGATGCCATGAAGATTGCGCTAACGGTCGCGAGCGATAAGGTCCGGGAAATAATATAGCTGTAGTCGTAGCAAATATTACAAACACACGGTCACACTTTCTTTTCTTTGGCCGTTTACTCGACCTTCGGATTCAATTCGCTTTTCCGGCGGTGGATGCGAATGATATCGCTTAAACGCTCTGTTCTATTGCCTATGCGACGTTGCACTTTTTCGAATTAAATTATAATGCGCGGTACAACCCTGTCTCGTACTCTCCTTGCAGTTTTATTTTTTTTATTTGCTTCTGCGTCCCGTGCCCAAATGACTGGCTTCAGTACGGCAAGCGAGCAATCTGAACTGGCGATTGAAAAAAAGCTGGTTGGCGCGATTGTGCCGGATACCTTACGCTCCATTGTTTTGGCGATCAGCAAAGAAGTACACATCGCTGGAACACCCGCTCAAGCTCGTACACGAGATTACGTGATAAACCGGTGGAAACGAGCAGGTCTTTCCACGCAGGTATATCCGTATGAAGTTTATATTCCTCATGCGAAAAGTTCATCGCTCGAAATGGTGAGTCCGGTGAAAAAAGTTTTTACCTTAATGGAAGGCAAAACTCCATCCGAACCTAATTCTAAAGAATATCCATGGGTTAATGGATATTCCGCACCGGGCACCGTTAGCGGTGAGGTCGTTTATGTAAACTATGGCCTTCATCAGGATTACCACGAGCTAGACAGCCTCCATATCAGCGTGAAAGGGAAAATAGTACTTGCAAGATATGGTCAAAGCTATCGGGGAATTAAGGCGCTCCTTGCTGAAAAGGCGGGTGCGTTGGCACTCATTATATATTCCGATCCTTCCGGAGACGGTTACGATGCCGGCGATGTATTCCCCGAGGGCCCCATGCGTTCGAGCAATGGCGTACAGCGCGGGAGCGTCTACAACGGTCATGGAGACCCCACCACTCCTGGCTATGCTTCTATCCCAGGAGCGCCGCGTGTCGGGCCGGATTCCATGTATCCTACTCCGAAAATTCCGGTCATTCCAATTTCTTATGGCGTTGCCTCCGAAATTCTTGGCGAGATGCACGGTCACGATATTCCAAATTCAAGCTGGCAAGGGGGGCTTGCCTTCCGCTATCATATTGAGGGCGGGACCTCGGAGAATTCAATAGTGCGATTGAAACTGAGCGTCGAATCGGATTCGGGACTAAAGCCGATCTGGAATACGGTGGCAACGGTCGAAGGTTCGACATGGCCGAATGAATGGATCATTGTGGGCGGCCATCGAGACGCCTGGTGCTACGGTGCAGAGGATAATGCCGCCGGGTGCGCAAGCGTGATCGCGGCCGCGGAAGCATTTGGCAAACTTGCGCAAGAAGGGATTCGTCCTAAACGGTCGGTGCTGTTTGTAACGTGGGATGCGGAAGAATGGGGTCTTCTCGGATCGACCGAGTGGGTCGAGCAATTGGAGAACAAACTCGGCGCAAAGGCGATAGCTTATATCAATCAGGATGAGTGTGCAACCGGGTCATCGTTCTCGGCCGGCGCAGATCCAACCCTCCGCCAACTTGTGTACGATGTAAGCAAAACGGTTCTCGATGGCACCGGTAATTCTGTCTATTCCGAGTGGAGCAAGCACTCTCAACAGAACCCGGAAGGAGAAGATAAGCGTCCGACGATTGGACTCCTTGGTGGTGGCAGCGACTTTTCGGCATTTTACAATCATCTTGGGATTCCATCGCTCGAGCATGGCTTCGGTGGGCCATTCGGGCAGTACCATTCGAATCATGATAACATCGAGTGGACCCTGCATCAGGGTGATTCGACTTTCCGGTATCATGCCGCGACTTCGCAATTTGCAGCAGTCGAGGCCATGCGCCTTGCTAATGCCGATATCCTTCCGTTCGATTTTGCCGAGCTTGGCCATTGGCTTGCTGGTGCGGTGCAAAAAGCCAGGAATGCGGCAATGAAAGAAAATCACGATTCATCGGGATTCAAATCGCTCGAAATTGCGATCGATTCCTTTACCGCTGCTGGAACAGAGTACGCCGCAGTTCGAGATATGAAAGGAATTTCGGATAGTTCTCCATTGCTTGGAAATCACGCGATGGAGGACTCTCTTAATCGTGAGATTCGGAGGGCATTCCATGCATTTACAGCACCGGCGGGATTATTTTTCGATACATGGGAAAGAAATATGCTCGTTCTCTCGGACCCAGACAACGGCTATTCGGATGTCGAACTTCCGGCAATCAACATCGCAACTCGCCGCAAAGACTATTCACAGGAAACAATCTCAATAGCAGACTTGACGCGAGCCGCTAATCAAGCGACCGCGACACTCCGGAAGGTAATCACAATGCTTGATGCTCTTTGAGTCGCACGCCAGCGCGATAAGTGCTCCTTTGCAGAAGGCACGCGGAAGCACACAATATCGCCCGTGAGTGCGAGCGATATCGTATCTGTAATAAGAACGCTGAACTTCTGTTCGTACTCCTTAGACGTGGGAGACCAACACAGTTATGAACGTAGCAACGAACATGCTGGTAATCACCGCAAGGACAATGATATCCGATTTGGGAAGGGTCTTTAAAAGTGTCATGGCAATGAGTGGCAAAATGTTCCTCGCGTCGGGCAATCGATCCCGAACAGCAAAGAAGAGAATGAAAAAATACAGAGTTAAGAACTAATTCACTACAAAAATACGAACTTCTATTCGCGCATGCAAGCGTTTTGGACAACTATTTTGTCGAAAGTTAAAAATTATTTTTTTTCGGTGTTGCAAAACGATACACCTGTTCTAAAATGCGACACTATATCCCAAAATGAAATGGATACGCCGCGAAATCCGCTCAGGAAATGGCCTCTCAGGTGTCTTACGTTCAACTCTTACTGAATGCGTATTGCCGTTAGGGACGCCGTGACCGAGCCCGGCGTGACAGGTGAAAGTACCGCCGTCACAAAAAACGCATTAACGAGTGTAATCACATCACCCGCATTGAGCGATTCTATAGCATTGTTATGAATAACGGTTGTACCGGTAGCACATCCGATTTGCGAATTCGCCTGGACCGTTCCATTCACGGCGATCGCAAAAGTCCCGGGACTCGTGGGGGTAATGGAGTACTCCACATTGTAAATACCTGTTGCTGTTACGGTAAACGCGCCAAAACCATTTGATGTGATGCCAGCGCTGTAGGCCACGGTCGATATTGGAATGGTAGACAAGAGTGGCACGAAGAGAGTCAAGGTTGAATAGGCATTTATATAAGAAGGCGCGAAGCCACTTGCTGCTCCCCAGGAGAGAGTACCAGATCCATTGTTCGTCAGAACGCCGCTCGCGTTTGCGGCGGGGAAGGCGATGGTTGATCCGGGCAGCGTCAGCGTCCCGCCGCCGGGAGCGGCCTGAAGAATCGAGAAGTTGCCGGAACCATCATCGATGTAGAGTTTCGTTTGACGAATTTGCGAATGGGCCTGACCCCAGGAAAAAACAAAAAGCAGCGCAGCGATCATTGAAACGCGAGCCATGAGAGATTGGATGTTCATCGGATTTCTTAAGAGTTAGTTCAGGAAATTTCAACAACGGAGTTTTTTTGGACGTCGAAACCTTATCAATGAAAGAACCACCTAAAAAAATCCCGCTCCGAAATTCGGGAGCGACGTTGGAAGTCCCTCAAAATCGATTCACCTTATGGATGATCATACACCACAAAGTTAAATGCCTGATCGGCTATCGCATTTGAACCAAAGGTATTAATATGAAAATATGTACTACCGCCCGGACTTCCCGGCACAATAAGGGCAGGCAAGGTCGATCCACTATTTGGGCTCGCGATAATAATTGCGTTTGCACCCCCACTTTGGAGAGAACTTGACAGATCTATTGCATAGGATCCGGTGCCAGAAGAATGAGTAACACCAGATACGCCATAACTGCGAGCAATCGTGCCGTCCGAATTGATCCAGCCCCAGGCAACGGCAGCACCGGAGCCACCACCCGAAGGAGCTTGCCAGGTCGGCGCCGAGGAAGTTCCATTCGAGGTGAGCACATATGTAGATGCTCCCGGCGCGAGAGCACTCCAGGTGCCCGCGCTGCTCGTATAAAGCAGGTTGCCAGTAGCAGTGGCCGATGTATTCAGACCCGTACCACCGTAGGCCGGACCGATGATGGATGCCTGCCACGTGCCGGTCCCGATCATACCCAAGCTGGTGATGGTATTCGTGCTGCTGGTGGTGAGGACGGTCCCAGACGATGGTAGTATCAGAGTACCGGGGCCGCTTGGAGCCGTCAGCGTTGTGAACCCGCCGGAGCCGTTATCGATGTAAAGTTTTGTCTGGCGGATTTGCGCGTTTGTCCGGGACGAGAAAAAACAAAAAGCCAGCGCGACGATCGTCGCCACGCGAGCCACAGTGGATGAGATATTCATAGCTATTTTTAAAAATTCTAAAAAACGAAAGCGGCCCTCTGACTTCCACGAAAAGTGGCAATCCAGAGGGCCGCTGTAAGACGCGATCTGGTGGAAATTGCTTCTGAAAAAAAATCCCGCTCCGAAATTGGAGCGGGATTTGAGGAATAAAAATCACGCCTTACCGTCCATACGCTACGAAACTGATTTTAGCCGGAAACGAGGCGGCACTCGTTCCATTATCAGATTCGATATTAATATAAGTACCATCCCATGACCCGCCTAAGTACCAACCACCAACAGTGGTTGAAGGTATCTGGCCTGGCGTTAAAGCCCACGAGCACACTACAGTTATGACAGTATAGCTCGACCAGTTGGTAACGAGCAATGACGTTCCTTTGCCCCAGCCCGGGACATAGGTACCAGTAAATGAACAGCCAAATGCGCTGGCCAGTGTTCCATCGGTATTGATTACCCCCCATGCAATCGGAACATTATCTCGATACATAGTCCCAACACCGGGTGTCCCCGATACATTTGTGTTCAATGCCAGTGCACTTGCTGCGGTTATGGAATTCGATCCCATGTTGATTGCGCCACTCATTGTCCCACCAGAAAGCGGAAGAAAACTTCCACCCGCCGCCTGCCAGGTTGGGGCAGAGCCGGCACCGTTCGAAGTGAGGACATAGGTAGCTGTCCCCGGCGCAAGCGTGGACCAGGTGCCTGCGGCACTCGTATAGAGCAGGCTTCCGATTGCAGTGGCCGATGTGTTGAGGCCCGTACCGCCGTAAGCAGAACCGATAATAGAGCCGTTCCACACAGTGGTGCCTCCGATGGTGCTGCCACTCGTAAGCAGGGTGCCACTCGAAGGCAGGCTCAACGTTCCTCCTCCTCCGGGGGCCGTCAGCTTCGTGAACGCACCGGAACCATTATCGATATAAAGAGCTGTCTGCCGCTGAGCAGTCGCAGCAGCGGTGAAGCACATTCCCGCGATGAGAACCAAAAAAAGTGTACGCATAGATTCTAAGTAAATTAGAGTTAAAAAGCGATGAAAAATTTCAAAAAGAGTTAACCACCGGAGCGTGCATCAAACCGATGCGCGCTCCGGTGAGAGTACGTCTCGTTATGGCTGAATGACCATGTAGTTATACACGGCATTCGTTTCAGCAGCTCCCAACACGAAGTGAATAACGAAATTCGCCGTGCCCTCCGTGACATACATCGCGGTTACCGAACCACCCGCTGCCGTTTGCGGATCGGCCGGTGTCAGCACCACGATTGGAGCGGCTCCATAACCATTCGCGAATGGAACCGTTATCGTCGAGGCCGCGCCGGTAGTCGTATTGCTGAAGGTCACGGTCCCCGCAACATCGGAACCCGCTGCAGTGGCCGAGCTTACATCTCCAGTAAACGTAGCTGTTCCGACTGTGCTTTGCGTCACGATATGACCATAGGTGGAAATGGCCGTTAGGCTCGCGCCGCCCAACTGCATTTGATTGCTGCCGCCTACTCTCGCTTGATAGCCGATGGCCGTGGAGCCGGTATAGTCACCGGTTGCATCTGCCTCTCGGCCAAGGAACGTGTTATAGTTGCCTGTCGAGACACCAAGCCCCGTCCATGAGCCGATGCCGGTATTATCGTGGCCACTATTCATGTTACCCAACGACGCAAAACCAATTGCAACATCGTCTGTTCCGGACCCAACGGACTGCATAGAACCCGTACCTAATGCGATATCCGCGTCACCGGTTACGGAGGGATTTCCCGCATTGTGTCCGACAAATGTGTTCTCAAAGAAGGCAGGACCAGGAATGGATAGGACGGTATTGCCATTGATCTGATAGACCCCGCCGGCAACGTGGGCATCGATGTTTCCATCGGCTTGGAAATTATTATTTACATCGAGGACAGCGCTACCGTTTGGCGCGACTGTTACGACCGTCCCGTTCGTGCTATATAGCCGCAGAATTCCTTGCTTATTACCGCCCGTACTGTTGCCAAGTGTTAGGCCGGTTATGCCTGCATTGAAGGAAGCCATCGAATTGCCCGAGCCATCCGTGAGATCGAGCAAATCCGCCGTGCCGCCGGCAAAGTTGTTCAGCGTGAGCGGAACCACGTCTGCCGTCGGCTGGATCGTCTGGTTCGCGGAAGGCGCAAGCACGACGTAGGTTCCGGAAAGATCGGGAATATCGCTTGCCTGTATGGCGCTGGAAACAAAATTCGTCCCATCGCCGCGCAGGTAGTTGCCCAACGTCGCCGCGCCGCTCACCTGATATCCAATTGCGGTGTTGATTGCGCCAGACGTATTCACGAGCGCGACGCTTCCGTTACCAAGTTGAATGGTGTTGCTCGCGCCGACCGATGCGCCATAGCCAATCGCTGTCGCGTTCGAATAGTCGCCGTTCGCATCCGCGCTGCTTCCGAGGAAGGTGTTCTGGCTACCCCCGTTGATCGTGTAACCAGAATAATTACCCACCGCCGTGTTATCGCTGCCACTGGTCAGTGTATTCAGCGAATTATACCCGGCGCCCGTATTATTATTGCCATCGCTATGGACGAGCGCATACGCTCCGACTCCCGTGTTCTGCTGCCCCACGTTGAGGCTCTGCAACACGTTCGGACCAACACCAAGATCGCTGTTCGCGGTCGTCATCGTGAAGTTACCCGAATTGAGCCCGAAGAACTCGTTACTGTTACCATCGGGATAGTTGAACATCCAACGCGCGCCGCCTGCATTGATAACACCAACCGATGAGCTGGTCGTCGCCGGGATGTTCAGATCGCCGGCAACAATCGTCGTATTACCGTTAGCATCGACCGTGAAATTGGAGGTCGCACCTGTTCCAACGCTGAAAAGCGAGGATGGGCTGGTTACTCCGATACCGACATCACCACCTGGTGTCACGGTAATCAACTCACCGTTAACGCCGTCGCCATTACCAAGATAAAAATTATCGAGATTCGAAATGCCTAAATCGAACAGCGTTCCGGAGGATGCTTCCGTGAACCGGAGCATCCGGCCTTCGGTCTGCCCGCTTCCAGTGCCCCACGTCCCGACGCTCAAATTCTCCACGATATTTTCGGGAAGGGAGCCGCCGACAAAGTCGGTATTATGGATTTCGAGGGCCGAGGTCGAGCCAAACGGTTCGGAGACGAACAAACCGATATTGCTGGCCGGCGTCGTTCCAATTCCGGTATTGCCAGTCGCTTCATCGACGGTAAAAACCGGTGTGCCCGTGTTGATCTGGAACGTGGTGCCATCGTCCAGGACGCTGGAGTTCGTAAGCGCCGAACCTGCTCCATTCCATTTTGCGATTACATTGGGGGATCCGGAACCGCCGATGAGTCCGAGCTCGCCAGCGGTCGCGTAATCCCACGCGCCGGCCGCACCGCCGATGTTTCCGTTACCATCGATGCTGTTCTGCCCCGGCGGAAGCCAGTAGGCGATATGCGGGACAACCTCACCGGAAAGCGGACCAGAGTAAATAAAGCCACCTTGCGCGCCATTCATAGGCGGAACGGGAAAAATCCAAAGATTGGGGAAGCCATCGGCCTGCCAGGCATTCCATTCCGGATTCTCGCCGGGGGGGTTATTCTGCGGCGTTTCGATGGTCAGCGTGTGAGGCGGCACCTCATGGTCATCCAGGATGAGCGCTCCACCACCAAGTCCGCGTGTGACTTGAGCTGACGCCGATGTGGAGAGGCCGAGCGCAAGCGCTCCGGTTGCGAGCAAAGACAGAAAACGTTTCATGTCGGTTGATGCTATGTTAGTTAAAAAAACGTGTTAAAAACGACGTTCGATATTCGATGAAAAAGGAATTTCGTTAGACTGGCGTATCCGATAGACTTAGGCGAAACTATTGATGAACATAGGCAAGCCGGACTCTCGTAAGGTTCGAAACCCAAAAATACCGGCATTTTGGCAAAGTTGCGGCAGTCTTCACTTCCAGAATCAAACGAAAGACTGCTCTCCCTGCCAGAAGAATGCTATACGTTCATCTTATGTTTACAAATATACGGCAAAAATTTCGCGAATGCAAGAAAATCGGAAATTTTTTTGGGGGGTTATTAGTGGTGCGTCAGGGGGAAATTGGGTTCGCAACACTTTGTTCCAGAATTTCTTGCAAACCTGTCAGGGCTTTTGCCTAAATAAAAATGGGCTGGAAAACTCCAGCCCATTCATCAAAATCAAATTTAAGCCTTTATTAAAGGCGGTTGATCACACATTAGTGGATGTTCAACGGGTACGCAATGGTAGCCGGTAATCCAACTGTAGCTCTCGAATCGGCCGTAAGCGCCCAACCCGATTCGGCAATTGGGTAGCCCGACATACAGGTCGGATTTTCGAGAACACCAGCCGACGTGAATGCGACGCTTGTCGAGACATGATTAGCGTTGGGGCTCGCTAACTCATACAACTGCTGTGCAGAGCCGGAATAGCACAATACCTTATAATATTGCTGGCTCCCAGTTGTACCGCCATCGTTTAGGTATGGCGAACCGGTGCAACTAGCTCCTGTCCAGTAAATCTGATTGATGGGAAAGTCATTGCCGCTGCCATCGGGTTGCATCAGCACACTGACGTTATATCCGCTCGATGTTATAATGTTCACACCACTACCGTAGTCAAAATAGAGGACCGTGCCAAGCTTTACGGCATTGTTATCATACAAGGCCAATGCGCTTCCGCCGCCACCGCCGGAAGGCGCAGCCCATGTTGGGACACCGCCGGCGAGCGTGAGAACATCGCCATTCGCACCTGCGGTCAGCTTGGTGAGCGTATTCGATGAAGAAGCATAGAGGATATCGCCCGTCGCATACGTTGTCTGATTCGTTCCTCCATGTGTTTCGGTCACGGTTCCCGTTACGTTCGATGCCGTTCCTGAGGTGCTATTGGTCAGTGAGCCAGCGTTAGCGGTCAAGGCGGTAATAACATGTCCACCGGCGGCAGAGCTGCCGTTAATTGCCGTCGCACTCTGGGTTCCCGTAACATCGCCACTAAGTGAGCCGGTAAAGTTAGTCGATGTCGCGGCATTGCCGCTCGTATTATTGGTCAATGATCCAGCATTAGCAGTCAGGGCGGTAATGATATGTCCCCCGGCGGCAGAGCTGCCGTTAATTGCCGTCGCGCTCTGGGTCCCTGTGACATCCCCACTGAGTGAGCCGGTAAAATTTGTCGATGTTGCAGCATTTCCGCCGATGCTCAGGCCCGCGGCAGTTCCGGTAAGTCCCGTGCCGGCACCGGAGAAGCTGGTCGCGCTTAGTGCACCACCGTTCGCGAGAATGGAGACGTCCTCCTGCCAGGAGGCCGTAGCCGCATTCCACCGAAGAATCGAGTTATTCGTCGTGCCTGCAGGGAATACCGAAACACCACTTGGTGTAATGGGAAGCAGCCACGAGTACGGGCCCGGCCCCAACATGTTGGGAATAGTTATATTAACAATATGGCCAAAGCCATCATCGAGAACGAGGGTTCGTCCCCCGATTCCTCGCTGTTGCGCCTGTGAGGGCGAATGGAACATAAAAAGAAGTCCTAAAAGAATAAACAGGCTGGCAACATGTCGCATTTGCAGTCTCCAAGAAAGGTAAAAGAACAGTTAAAAAGTAGGTTCGAGATTGAATATGTTACAAAGATACGAAAACTTTTTAATGAAAGGCTGAAAAAGCAATATTTAATCTGCGTCCATATGGTGACCGCGTAAGCAGCACTGCATAGAAATACGAACAGCCCCCGAAATTCGGAGGCTGTTCAGAAACTTTGGAATGTATTATGCCGAATTACCGTCGCGTACTTCCGCAGACTTTTTTAGGCTTCCATGTCTCGGAAGCGGTATTCGAGCTTATTGTGAGTGAATTCGTCGAGGGCTTCCAGGGTAGGCTTACCGAGCTTATCGATTTCGAGCGAAATCTTTAGCTGGTCGAAATTCGGGGCCTCGAATTCCTCGTCCTCATCGAGTTCGACTGGCACGAGCGTAGAAACGCGCGCCTGGTACTCTGTCTTAATCTCGTCATTGATCTGCCGGGCGCGCCGCGCCGTAATAGCAACGGCTTGATAGAGCGATTGACCTCGCTTCGCCATCATTTCGAGATCGACCGGCTGAATGCTGGCGTGCTGCTTATCGATTTGTTTTTCGGATTTATGTGCCATGGCGAAATATAATAGGATAAATAACGGATTTTGAGTAGCGGGCGTCAAACGCTGGATTTGCGAGTCGAGTTCACGAAAATTATTTCCTCTACTTCCTTCACCGCCTGCTCCAAATCGTCATTTACAACAATATGATCGTATTCCTCCGCCATTTCCATTTCCATTTGAGCCCGTTCCAAACGGCGGGCGATGGTTGCGTCCGATTCGGTCATGCGCGTTCGCAGGCGGGCTTCGAGCGTCCGCAAATCGGGAGGAGCGATGAAGATCAGGAGCGACTCCTTCGGGAATATTCGACGAATCGAGAGCCCCCCCTTAACATCGATATCGAACAAAAGCCGTTTGCCCATCTGCTTTGCGCGCTCGACTTCGCTCTTCGGCGTCCCGTAATAATTCCCGAATATCTCCTCGTGTTCGATGAGCGCCTGGGATGCGATCAGCTCCTCGAATTTTTCGCGGCTAAGAAAATAGTAATCGATGCCATCGCGCTCTTGGGGGCGCATCGCCCGTGTCGTCGCCGAAACGCTGAAAATTACTTCCGCCGGATGCCGCGCGAGGATCTCGCGAGCGATGGTCGTCTTGCCCGCGCCGGAAGGGGCAGAGAGCACTATAAGCTCGTTCAATTAATAATTAAGAAAGAAGAATTAATTATTTAAAACGCTGGCTCTCCCCCGCTCACCGCTTCTGGCAGTGCTTCGAACTCGGGCCAGTTAGCGTAATTTTCGAACCGGCCGAATTGTTTTTGAAACGTCGCGGCCACTTCACCGATGGGGCCGTTACGCTGTTTGCCAAGTATAATCTCTGCCACGCCGGCCGCCGGAACTGTTTCGCCTCGCACGACGGTGCTCTCTAACCCATACGTCTCCGCGCGATAAATGAACATCACGACGTCCGCATCCTGCTCGATCGCGCCGGACTCCCGAAGATCGCTAAGCAACGGACGGCGATCATTGCGGCTTTCGACACTGCGATTTAATTGCGAAAGCGCCATTACCGGGATATTTAGTTCCTTTGCCAATGCCTTGAGCGAGCGAGAGATCATCGATATTTCGCGCTCGCGGGATTCCATCGACTTGCCCGCGCTCATAAGCTGCAAGTAATCGACAATGACAAGCCCAATGCCATGACGTGCTTTCAACCGCCGCGCCTTCGCGCGAATTTCAAGCGGCGTGATCGCGGGCGTGTCGTCGATAAAAATCGGCGCTTCGGAAAGACGGCCGATCGTCATCGACATCCGGCGCCATTCCTCGTCGTTCATCTGCCCTTTTCGCGCGCGTTGCATATCCACTTTCGCTTCGGCGCAGAGCATACGCAACACAAGCTGCATCGCGCCCATTTCGAGCGAAAAAATTGCAACGGGAACTTTCGGTATCGCTGCATCCGGCATGGCCGCGGTCCGCGCGAAGTTGAGCGCAAGCGCCGTTTTACCTTGCGAAGGCCGCGCCGCAAGCACGATGAGATCGCTCGGCTGCCAGCCGCTCGTGATTTGATCGAGATCGACCAGGCCGGTCGAGACCCCGGTGAGTCCGTTATGCTGGTCTTTGATCTTGTCCAGCATTTTCATCGTGTCAAAAGCAAGCTGCTTAATCGGCTGCGCGCTCTTGCGATGCCTGGTTTCGGAAAGCTCGAAGAGAAACGCTTCCGCTTCATCGAGCAAGTTGAACGTATCGAGCTCCCCTTCGAAGGCGCGGAGTTTTATTTCTTCGCAAATGCGTATCAGTTCTCGCGCGATATATTTTTCTAAAATAATTCGCGCATAGCTTTCGACATTGACGGTCGTAACAACCTTCGAGGTAAGTTCGACCAGATACGCCGGTCCTCCCACTTCTTCGAGTTTGCCATCCAACGCAAGCTGATTTTTTACGGTGAGCAAGTCGATCGGCTCTGATCGATTATCGAGGCCGATCATCGAGCGATAAATAAGCGTGTGGGCGTCGCGGTAGAACGGACTATCATCGATGGAGCGATCGCCAAGAATTTCCACCGCGCGATTGGCGGAAGATTTATCGATCATCATTGCGCCCAGCAGTGCTTCTTCGAGATCGAGGGCCTGCGGAGGGATAAGCCCCTTCGGGGAAAGCTTCTCATATAGTTCTGAAAAACTTTGAAGATAGCGCCGGGCATTTCGCGCGCCAGGGATAATGTTGGTTTGAATGGGTTGGAGGCTCACGGGTCACGTAACGCGGAAATGCAAACGAGGAGTGCCGTATATTTAAAGAAGAATGTTCTATTTAAAAAAAATGGGACTTATGGTTGATCCATAAGCCCCATGAAATTTCGTCCGAAGCGATTAGCTTGCCGCTCTTGCCACGCCGTCCAAGTTTACCTGGCCGACAATCGCACGAAGATCGTCGAGCGAAACGCCGCCCGAACCTTCGACGATCAGGTAGATCCGATCGCCGACGATAACGCCGATCTGCCCATCGTTCGATTTCTTGTGCCAGGTGACCCAGCCGGGATAGGAGCCGAATTTCTCGCCGTGCTGAAGTTGGTTTTCGTCTTCCATGCTGTAACTTGCCAGCATCGAATAAGCCGCCGTCAGGCCGGCTGCATAATTGTAATCGGCAAGTGTGACCTTCACATGCTTATCGCCATTATCGAATTGACGTTCCGCCGTGGACCATTCGATGCCGTTAAAATTGGCGCTCGACGTACTCGGCTCGTGCGCGGTAAAGCCACTAAGATTTGGGAGGAAACCAGCGAGCGTCGCCGATGCCACCGCATGGGTTGCGGATTTATGCGCCGTGTTTCCCGTTGCCATACCCATGGCTTGGTTGACAGCGTCCGACACATTGGTCGCATTGGTATTATTTGCGTTCTGTGATTGATTGTTCTGGCTATCGGAGGTATCGGTCTTTTTTCCGCAGCCCGATAAAAAAATGAAAGCCAGCACGGAGCAAATCAGCATTGTGGAAAGAGTGCTTATACGGATGTTCGATGATCGTTTCATTGTTCTGAAAGAATTAAGTTGATGGAATGTTCATAAAACTCCCGCAATATACGAAATCTTATCGAGCTTTACGCTAAGCGCTTTTTCGCTCACTGTTTGATTAAATATTTAGCCAACTGATCCGTGAATTCAACGTTGCTCATAACTGTTTGAACGACTCATTTGGATTTTCTCACTTCTTAAACTCTATCGACTATGCCTACTATGACCGACTACAAACCCGGCAGCTTTTGCTGGGTCGATTTCACGGCGGCGGATCAGGAAGCCGCGAAAAAATTTTACAGTGCCGTCTTCGGATGGACCGCTAATGACCTGCCCATGCCGCAAGGCGGGAGCTATAGCATGATGCAAAAGGGCGGAAAAACCGTCGGCGCGATCATGCAAAATCCTCCGGGACAGGAAGCTATCCATCCACACTGGAATTCTTATATCGATGTCGATAACGTCGATGCAACGACGACGAAGGCCAAGTCGCTTGGCGCGACCGTCGCCATGCCACCGATGGACGTCCCGAATGCAGGACGAATGTCTGTCGTTCAGGACCCTGCGGGCGCGTATATCTGCTTCTGGCAAGCCGGTGAGCATAAGGGCGCAGAACTCACAATGGATACCGGAGCCGTCTGTTGGAACGAACTGCTGACGGAAGACACGAAAAAAGCCCAATCGTTTTATTCGGGATTGCTGGGCTGGAAAACAGAAGAATTGTCCATGTCGGAAATGAATTATACCATCTTCAAAAACGGAGACGCTCAAACGGGCGGGATGTTTGCGATCGATCCCTCCTGGGGTCCGATTCCTCCGAACTGGATGGTCTATTTTGCCGTAGAGAACTGCGACGCAACCTGCGAGAAGGTCAAGTCATTGGGCGGTAAGGTCCTGATGGGTCCACAGGAAGTGCCGACCGTAGGCCGTTTCGCTACCTGCCAGGATTCGCAAGGGGGCGCCTTCGCGATCCTTCAGCCCGCCCCTCGAGCATAAACCTCCATGCCGATTATGAGAAATGGTATGTATGAGTTAAAAAGACTCATATGTACCATTTCCTTTTAAAGCTCGAATGTTAACACTCGCATGATTTTCGCAATACGAGATGGCATCGGAGATAAATTTGGTATTTTTGTAGCCATATGAATCGAATCGCGGTACTCACGAGTGGCGGAGACGCGCCCGGAATGAATGCGGCGATACGGGCGGTCGTCCGGGCCGGATGTGACAAGGAGATGAAGATGTTCGGCGTGCGCGATGGCTACGAAGGTCTCATCGCCGGCAATCTCGTTCGTTTGCGCGCGCGCGATGTGGGCGGCGTCATCCAATTAGGCGGGACATTCCTGGGAAGCGCGCGCTCCAAGGAATTTAAAACGCCGGAAGGACGCGAACGCGCCCTCCGAAATATGCGGGAGCTAACGATCGATGCGCTCGTCGTCATCGGCGGCAATGGGTCCCAAGTGGGGGCCTACGAACTTTCCAAATTGGGATTCCCCGTTATCGGCATTGCCTCGACGATCGATAACGATTTGTATGGTTCCGAGATCACGCTCGGCGTCGATACGGCGACAAATATTGCACTCGAGGCGATCGACCGGCTAAAAGTCACGGCTTCCTCGCACCGCCGTGCCGTACTCGTGGAAGTCATGGGACGCAAGTGCGGGTATCTTGCGCTAATCTGTGGCATTGCCGGTGGCGCGGAAACGATCGTAATCCCCGAAGTGGAAATGAAAGGAGATGACGTTGCCCGTGCTATTCTCGAAGCCTACCGTCGTGGAAAGAACCATGCGCTCGTGGTCGTCGCCGAGGGCGCGACAGCAAACGCGACGGAACTGACGAAATTTCTCGCGGAGCATCGCGATCTGTTAGGGTTCGATCTGCGAACGACGATCCTGGGCCATGTGCAGCGCGGCGGTGTTCCCAGCTCCTCGGACCGCCTTCTTGCCGCGCGGTTCGGCATGGCGGCCATTGACCAAATTGCATTAGGAAAACACGGAATTCTCGTCGGTGTTCACAAAGGGGAAATCGTATTCACTCCGCTCGCCGAAGTAGCAACGAAAAAGAAGGAGCTGGACCTGAGTTTGTTTCAAATGGCAAAAGTTTTGGCAACCTGATAATCTCGCTGAAAGGAATGATTTTGACTTCGATGTTGTAACATCTTTTCTTCCTTCGCGGCGTTTGGATTGCTTATTTTTTCAAGTTTCCATATTTCCCATTTTCGATGATTCCCATTCGACCGGCAACCGTATTACTCCCATTGTTTTTCGCGATAGCGATCGTTAGCGACCTCGCTGGCCAAGCCGACGCGCAGTGGGCTTCGGATTCCACCACGAATACACCGGTCTGTACGCTTGCGGGCTCGCAGCATAACTCCCCTCAGATTTGCTCGGACGATTCCGACGGCGCTATCATCGTCTGGCAAGATAGCCGCAATAACGCAGTGAATATTTACGCTCAACGCCTCGACGCGACCGGTAAAGCGATGTGGACCACCAATGGCATTCGAGTATCCACTCCGAAAAACACGAATGCCAATCAGCAAAACCCGGTTATTACCTCAGATGGAAGCGGCGGTGCCTACGTCGTTTGGCAGGACTTAAGAAATAACACGAATGGAGTCGATCTCTACGGTCAGCATATTCAAAACGATGGGACGCTCCTCGCGGGCGATACGGGCATGGTCGTCTGTGATGCGAAGGGAGACCAGACCGGCGCGGTGATTTGCTCCGATGGCAACGGAGGTGCCTTCGTTGTCTGGACCGATTACCGCCCTCGCACGCCCAGCAACTATGCTCCCGATCTCTTTATGAACCGGCTCTTCGGCACGAGCGCCACTCTCGGAAGGTCGGGCACCGCAGTCAATACGTCAGCCGGAACGCAGCGCTACCCCTCCCTTTGTAACGATGGCTCCGGAGGATGTTATATTGCCTGGGAAGATGGCTCTTCGCTTCCCTCCGAGATCCGAGCGAACCACTTCAGCGCAAATGGCTATCCCTATTGGGGAACGGATGGCTATCTGGTCTATCAATTAGTCTGCGGAACGTGCTACCCGGGCAATTCCAGCCACGTCTCGATCCGGCGCGATGGGCAGCAACTCATGCTTGCCTGGGAAGTAACCAGTATGAATGGGAACGGACAAAACATCATGGCATCGAGGATTCGATGTGCCAATGCCTACGATTCCACGCAGATCTGGAACCACGCCATCGATGTGACGGGCGACATGCCGTACGATCAGGTGTGGCCGCAAATCTTTTCGGACGATTCCGCCATAGCCGCCGGACCGGAATACCGCGGTGTTCTCGTTTTCTTCGAATATGCGTGGCCGGGCTCGCAAGACAATTGGGATATTTCGATGGTTCGCGTCCTTGGCGATGGAAATTCTCTGCTGCCGGGAGCCGGTACGATCTATCCCGTGACCGCCCAACCCCATGGGCAAGTAGGATTTCATTCGATTTCAGTAGATTCTTCCGTCCTAACCGTGTGGAATGACGCTCGGTTTAGTTCCAATCCCGATACGGCTATTTATGCGCAAAGGATGGATAAATCAGGCAAGCGGTACTTTCCCAATTATCGTACGAATAGTACCTGGGGTGAGCCGATTTGTCATCGCTCCACCACTGCCAAGCAGGTCGCGATCGCGCCCCGCACCGGAGGCGCAATCATGGCATGGACCGATTATCGCGCTGGAACGAATCAGGCCAACATATACGCCCAACTCCTCTTTCGCAATGGGACGTTACCCATCGAACTCGAAAATTTCTCTGCCACCTACGCCGCTCGCAGCGAAGTAGATCTTTCCTGGAAGACCGCGAGCGAACATTCCAATGCTGGATTCGAGATCGAGAGAACTGCTGTGACTAATGGATCGGCGGGCAACTATTCGACCATCGCAAGTTACCAATCGGAATCCGCACTGCGAGGAGCCGGAACCTCGAGCACGGAGCATGATTATGCATGGGTGGATCGAAGCGTCCCGGCCGCGGTGTACGACTATCGCTTGGTCGAAGTGGCGCTCGATGGCAGCCGCACCGTGCATGATGCCGTGAGGGTAGATGCGAGCGAAGGAGTAAGCTCGCAAGGATGGTCGCTCGGCCCCAATCAGCCAAATCCATTTTTCGAAAGTACAACGGTTCCCATGACGCTTCCGACAAGTGCCGTCGTCAACCTCACGGTGTATGATGTGACGGGCCGCACCATCGCCATTCCAATTGCGAATAAGTTGCTTGCGGCTGGAACGCAGTTCGTCACGCTCGATGCTCACTCCCTTCAAGCCACAAGCGGCATCTACTTCCTCCGCATGACCGCCACCGACCCCACGACGGGCGAGTTGCTCTGGCAAGCGGCACAACCGGTGATGCTTGCGCCGTAACTTCGTAATCGGCCGTGTAGCCGTGACCTTTAGGTCACGGTGTGTCGTTGCATCTTCACCGTGATCTGAAGGTCACGGCTACGATCCATGTTAAAATTATTATTCCTTTTTTTCGCGATAACTTTTTTTTCGCCACATCTTTTCGCGCAGTGGCACGAGCTTCCCAGCCCCTCCGGCGGTAGCGTCAATGATTTTTGCGAAATAGCAGGATCTAAGGGCGCACGAATCTACGCTGCGACCACCGATGGCCTCTATCGGACGACGGACCATGCGCAATCATGGCAGAGAGTGGGATTAGCATATAGCAACGTAACGAAGGTAACTCAATACGTTCTCGACGGAGAAGAGATTTTATTTGCGATTGTGCAGGACGTACAGAATGATGAGCTTTTCCATCTTTGGCGCACCGAAGATAGTGCAAATTCCTGGAACAATATTTTTTCATCCTTTTCAATGAATGGCGTTGAACAGGATGGGAGTGATCTGGTCCTGGGTGCTGATAGCATTTTTCGATCAACGGATGTCGGCGGCCATTGGACAAGACAAGCACCGTCGCCAAAAGGTGATTTCAAAAATTTTGCAATTCTCTCAAACCACATGTTTGGCACAACGGTGGATAGCGGAGTGTGGGAAATGCCTTCACATGGGAACATTTGGGAACGAACCGATTTCCCATCGTCACATCGGGCTTATTCCATAAAAGCCAACGGGCAGGATCTATTTGTGGGAGGGCACCTTGGCATTGATATCTCGACTAACCTTGGCGTCACCTGGCTCAGTGTGCCAAATAACGGCATTGATACCGGTAGCAATCTTAGTGAGATTAGCTCCTTTGATGTAAATGGACTCACAATGGTTGCTACGATATATGATTTAAATCCGTATGTTATTTTAGGAGTCTTTCGATCGACGAACGGCGGTGCTAATTGGGAGCAAATCAATGGCGTTAATGGGTTCCCAAAAACCTGGAGCGCTAAGACGGTAGATTTTATAGATGATCATTTTTTCGTTGCATCCGATGCGGGCGTTCTGGAATCGACGAATGGGATAAACTGGAGTTATGCAACCCACGGCCTTCCAGCCCGAGTCTTGGATGTGGCTTCGAATGGCTCGACGTTGTTTGCTACGACGAGGCGCGGTATTTTTCGTTCCAACGATCAAGGCAATACATGGATTGATCCCTCCGATGGGAGCGATCTAGTCGATAGTTTTGCGGTAAGCTTTACATCCATCGGGAACGACCTCTATGTTTTGGGATGGATTCCGGAAGGAGGTTCCGCAGGAGCAGGACTTTGGAAGTGGGATGGTCTGCGATGGATTACATCGACCGATCTGCCTGTCAGTTCCCTTGTATCCTATCATGGCTCTCTCTACGCCGCCGCGCAGAGTTACGGAATTATTCAGTCTTCGGACAACGGCACCACATGGATCAACGCCAGTTCTGGTCTTCCCTTAGGGTCAGAGTCTGCAACAGTACTGATTTCCACGCCAGATCGGTTACTTGCCGTAACGGAATTATTACACACTTATCCTAAAGAAACGATCTACTCGCTGGATTCGAGCGGCACTTGGTACGCTCTTAATTCGCTCGATACTGTTTTCGGGCCGACCGGGGGCGCTTATGCCGGAGGGAAGGCATACATTCTTGGGTATGGCGGTGGCGCTATTTCCACATCGAGCGACGATGGCGTAAGTTGGAGCAATTCTTTCCGTCTCGCTTATAATATACGTACCGCCGGATCCCAGGCCATTGTGACGAGCCCAGATAGCATATACGTACTGAACGGAAATAAGATAGATGTCTTGCTTGTCGATTCCCTCACGGGGCGTCTAAATAATTTCGGTTACGATTTGCAGAATGGTTATGCAGCCACGGATGGAAGAGGAATATGGGGCATCCCTCTCATCAGCCTTCCCCTCGCCGTCACCCCTTCACCCAATGCGCCGGCATCGCTTAGTCTTTCCATCTTCCCCAATCCCTCGAATGGTGTTTCCACGATTTCCTTCAGGCTTCCGCAGCGCGAGAATATCTCACTCAAATTATTCGATGAACGCGGCGTGAAGGTAGCGACGTATTTCGATGGCATTGCCGATCCGGGTGAGGTTCAGGTTCCCATCGATGTGGCGGGTCTTTCTCCCGGTTCGTATATCGCGGTGCTCACCACGCGCGAAGGCACGGCGGTCGCGCGCGTCGTATTGCTGCCAAAGTGAGGAATTCTTGCTTGTTTGGGGGATTAATTAAATGAATAATAAGTCCTGGAATGTATGAACCTATCTTTCGAATCTATGTTAGGCGGTGCTCGAGGGACTCATGAAAGGGCACCTTCATCGTATGAGCGTATGGGTTACGGGCGGAAGTATCGGCGACGGTGCTGCCCGCGCCACGCGGATCATGCATAGTACATTCACAGCTTTCGTGTGTTTCAGAGATTCTTGGTTTTGCATCCAGCAGCTCCCGCGTTTTGGGGTATGAGCAGCATCGGCAACGATGCTTCATGTCTGTCCTTACGCCGCTTCCCTGCCTGCTTTTCTTGACATTTCCCGGGCGCAGTCGTAAAGCATTTTTTAAGCACGAACCTCATATTAATGAGCGATCACCACAATGAGCGATCGTGCTTGCATTTCTTAGTATAATCAACAGATGACGAAAATATACGTAGGCGGACTTCCGTATCAAACGGACGATGCCCAACTTCAGCAAATCTTTTCGAGCTACGGCGAAATCGCCAGCGCGAAAGTAATTACCGATCGCGATTCCGGCCGCAGCAAAGGCTTCGGATTCGTCGAGATGAGCGATGACGAGGCCGCCAAAAAGGCGATCGCGGAACTGCACGAAGCCGAACTCGGCGGACGCACGATCACGGTCAACGAGGCTCGCCCGATGGAACAGCGTTCCGGTGGCGGCGGCGGAAGCCGTGGCGGCGGCGGCGGAAGCCGTGGCGGCGGCTATGGCGGCGGCGGTGGAAACCGTGGCGGCGGCGGTGGCGGCGGAAAGCGCTGGTAAGCCAAAAGGATTTTTATCCTATTCAACGAGGCGGCAGAAATGCCGCCTCGTTTTGCTTTAGAAGCTCTGATTATTCCTCTGAATTCGTCATTGCGAGGAACTTTCGTCGACGGGAGAAGTGGAAGGCAATTAAGCGATCTCCCCTGCAGCATCCCAGCAAATTTTTGGATTAGCCCTGCTACATTGCGAACGGCGGTTTTTGTTTCGCTGTTTTTGAGTGTGAAATAATCCAGATCGTCGCAATATACTAATAGGACAATAATGAGTAAAATATTCGTCAACATCGGCTTAAGCCTCGATGGCTACCTCGCACCGGAAGGAATGACGTTAGAGAACTGGGAGAATCCTGAATACAAAAATTGGGGCGCAAAGTGGGGTGCGCTGATGCAATGGCTAATGAACACGCAGTTCTTCCACGAACATCTTATGTTCGGTCCCGGTGGAGAGACCGGCCCGGTAAATGACCTGGCTCGGAAAACTGCCGAGCGCATCGGCGCCAACATCATGGGGAAACGAATGTTCGAACAAGGCGAGCGCTCCTGGCCAGAAGAGGCGCCTTTTCACAATCCGGTCTATGTTCTAACCCACGAGAAGCGGGAACCCTGGGTCCGCCCGGGCGGTACGACATTCTACTTCGTCAACGACGGAGTAGAAAGTGCTCTCCGGCAGGCTCGCGAATCTGCAGCCGGTCGCGATATTCGGATCGCAGGCGGAGCTAACGTAATCCAACAGTATCTGAACATAGGTGTTATCGATGAACTCGAAATTGCGCTGGTGCCTGTCCTGTTTCACCGTGGAAGGCGTCTCTTCGAAAACCTCCAGGAACCAATCTCGCAATTCCGGATTGAGAATGTCCTTGATAGTCCCACGGCCACGCACGTGCGTTATGTGCGTGAGTAGGAATCACTTCCTTCAACTCTATAGTAACTGCATCTGATTTTTTTAGCAGGTTCCCGAAATAGTAAATACCCGACCGTCGTTCAGAATGAAGAGCGCGTAACCCAAATTTTGGGATCTTCGCTCATTGATATTTCTTCAAAGGCCGCTGTTGCGTGTCTAAGCTAATTCTTTATCCAATGGGAAAAACCATAGCAGTTTCGCGCGGCGAAGAACTTCTTCCAGCAGCAACGGGAGAGAGTGCGGTCGAAGATTTTATCGGCATTGAATTGAATAAGTCCCATCGCGCGCGCGGGCGTTTTGGGGTGTCCCATCCCGCAGGCCCGTTGCCACTCATTATCGGTGTTACCGGTCACCGGGATTTGCGGACGGAGGATATTCCGAAACTGGAGAGCACATTGCGCGATGAATTTTTGCGGTTGCGGAAACGCTATCCTTCAACACCGTTTGTTCTGCTTTCCGCGCTCGCCGATGGCGCAGACCGGCTCGCCGCACGAATTGCGATGGAAGCCGGGATGCGTCTCGTGGTGGTGTTGCCAATGCCCGTCTCGCTCTACGAAACGGATTTCGACGCAGCTTCGCGGGAAGAATTCCGTTCCCTGCTAACGTCGGCGGAGCATTCGTTCGAATTACCGATCGTGGAAGGAATCGCGATGGAAGAGGTAGTCGAACACGGTCCCGCGCGCGAGCGGCAATACGCTCAGGCCGGCGCCTATCTGGCGACCCACAGCGCAGTTTTATTTGCCTTATGGGATGGCGTGATCCTCCACAAAGTTGGCGGCACATCGCAAATTGTTCGCTTCAAATTAGAAGGGGTTCCCGTCCCTTATGCCCGCGCCCATAGCCAGCTCGACGCTCCGGATAGCGGTCCGGTGTATCATCTTATGACGCCGAGACGGTCGAACCCGAGGCCCGTGGGTCATCCCTTCACGCTGCATCGCCTTTATCCCGCCGGGTATGGCCCGAGGCAAGAGGCAGAGCATGACTTCGACGATATTTACGACCGGATGGAAACCTTCAATCAGGACGCCATACGCTATGCCGAAGATTTGCGCGAGCACCGCCGAAACAGCGAGGAATATATTTTTCCCAGTCCCGCACATCATGCCATGCCGACCCCCTTGCGGGAACTGCGAGAATTCTATGCTATTGCCGATGTGCTCTCGCAGCGGTTTCAAAAACGGACGCTTGCCATTCTTAAATTGTTGCTCACGTTCGTTTTTTTTGCGGCCCTCTTTTTCGAACTCTATTCCAGCCTCTTCGAAGAGACCCCCATGATCGCGCTCTATCTGGGAATGTTCGTTTGTGCCTTTGCCTGCTATAAGTGGGCCGATCGAAAAGGATACCAAACCCGCTACCTGGACTATCGCGCTCTGGCCGAACGTCTGCGAGTCCAATTTTTTTGGAAACTTGCGGGGATTGAGGAATCCGTCGCCGATTATTATTTGCGAAAGCAGCGGAGCGAACTCGAGTGGATTCGCAACGCCGTTCGAAGCTGCATGACGGAAACCTGCGCCGATACAACTCCCCTCAGAAGTTCCACGGACACGGAGCGGCTCCGATTCGTGCAAAAGCATTGGGTCGAGGATCAGGCAAAATATTTTTCCCGAGCCGCCCACCGCGATCACGAGCAACTCCATGCACAGGAAAAAAAGGTTACCTTCCTCTTTGGCCTCGCCCTGACGCTGGCCGTCATACAAGTCGCGCTCGGGTATGTTAGCCAGGTACTCATGCTCTGTATCGGAGTTCTGCCGGTTGCCGCCGCGCTGCTGAACCATTATTTAGAGAAGAATGCCCTGGCGCAGCACAAGCGCCAATACACCCGAATGAGCATTTTTTACAACCGCGCAAAGCAGCATTTAGCGAGCCTTATCTCGGAAAGCCGACTCACCGAAGCTCAAAGCTTCCTTGCCGAACTTGGCCGCGAAGCGCTCGCCGAAAACGGCGATTGGATCCTCACCCACCGTGACCGCCCCCTCGAAGTTCCGAAAGGGGGATAGCAAAGTGCCGCACTCCTCCGTATTTAAAGTTTTCAAGTTTGTAGTGCGCGTTTAATATTCATAATGGCACCATTTTCTTGAAAGCTACTTCCCTTTACATCTATTTTCAATGAGCAATGGTGCCTATTAAATACCCTCCAATATAAGCACTACAAAAGCAAAAGTCAAGCGGTTCCGGAAGATTTTTTGAATTTTTTTATCGAATCTTTCTCCCCTCCCGCTTGCGGGAGGGGCCATTCTTTTTTTCACCTCTCCCGCATGCGGGAGGGGCTATTCTTTTTTTCACCCCTCCCGCTTGCGGGAGGGGCCGGGGGAGGGTGTGTGGTTTCACTTCAAAATTTATGGAATGACACACCCTCCCCTAACCCCTCCCGCAAGCGGGAGGGGAATAAAATTCCCCGATCAGCCCGTGGGCAGGCGCTGGAGAGAGGATGCGGCCCAGAGGGCATCCGCCACGGCGGACCGCCGCGCCGCTGCTCAAGAGGCACGACTGCCCGAAGCTTGACTGGGCGGACGGCACAATCCGCGCGAGGGGAAGTTATTTTCTATTGGGGGTCTGGAATCCGATGGGGCGGCGAGGTTTGCTCTTTTCAAGCGTCAGTTGTTTGATCGCTTCGAAAATGGCCTGGAAGTTTTTGTCATGGCGTTTTTCGAGTTCGGCTAACTTCGCAGCCAGATCGCGATGCGCGCTCATCCAGGTTCGCATTTGAACGAACCGCGAATGATTGCGATGTTTACGTCGATCGCGCGTTTGCTCCGAAGCACGCTCGAAAGCATTGCGACACCCTGTTCGGTGAAAGCATACGGAGGGTAACGTGTCCCTCCCCAGCTTGAGGTGCCAAATTGGCGCCTCAAGTTTTCGAACTCTGCGCGAGTCAATTCGAACATGAAGTCCGAGGGAAATCGCTCGATATTCCGTTTGACAGCTCGTTTCAGTTGCTTCGTTTCGACGCCATAAAGCACCGCAAGATCGAGATCGAGCATAACCTTCTCACCGCGAAGGAAGTGAATTGCCGATGCAATAATCTCCTCGCGTAATTGCAATGATTTCTCTTGAGCCATAACGTTGTTATGCCAAACATCTCATCTGTGTCATAAATCCCGCTTGCCGAGCGCTGGCGCTGGAGAGAGGATGCGGCCCAGAGGGCATCCGCCGCCTCGGACCACCGCGCCGCTGCTCAAGAGGCACGACTGCCCTCAGCTTGACTGGGGGGGGGCGGCACAATCCGCGCGAGGGGAAGCATTCCCTAAGTGGCGGAGCCACGAAGTACCCGCAGCCCAGGGTGGAGCAAAGCGGAACCTTGGGTGTGATTTCCATTTCGCTGAAAATAAACATTTCGAGATGTAACAAATGCCAGTATTGGAGGTTATTTTTAGTATTGGAATTTTCACCATGAATAAATTAATAGGCAAACTTCTTCTAATTTCGATTTTTTGGGCGACTATTGGTTTACTCGTCCTTTCATCATGCAGTAGCTCGCCCTCTCCGGCACTGGCCGGTTCTCCCAATCAGAATGGAACGAGTGGCTTCTCGACTGTATTCGTTGGCACTGCCACGGGTGTATTTCGGTCCATTGATAGTGGACGAACCTGGCAAAGCCTACCTGGATCACCCACAATGATTCAAAATGGTCAGGCGGGAGGATTCGCAGCTATAGGATCATCACTACTTGCTACAAACGGCCTTCCTTACCTGTCAACTGACAATGGAGATCATTGGAAGCAACTTAGTATCATGACCGAGCGCGTAACCTCTGTTGCAGCCTTTCACGGACTCTTCATTGCCGGTTGTGCCAATGGTATCTTTTGGTCTTCTGATCAGGGTAATACCTGGCAGATGATTGACCCGGTATATCAGAACGAATCATATATCTTCGGTTTCTCACAATCTCAAGACAACCTATACGCAATCGATGGGTATGGCGTTCTTCGATCGAGCGATGGTAAGTCTTGGCAGTTCCTCGCTTCACTGCACTACGGTCTTTCAATAGAAGCGGGTGTGGAAAATATCTTCGCGGGTACTGATGTCGGCAGCAATCCTGATTTATTCCGCTCGACGGACAGCGGTACGACTTGGAACCCGGTAAGTAATGGGTACAACTTTGGACAGGTCTGGTCGTTATCGGCTATCGGATCAGCGATCTTCGCTGCAACGGATATAGGTCTTTATCGGAGCGACAATGCAGGGGCACTCTGGACGTTAATGGGAATGGGCTACCCAGTTGATTCGTTGGAATTTAACTCCGTACAATGTGCTGGTAGTTTCATCTTCGCGGCTTCACCGCAGCACGGGGTATTCGTTTCGTCCGATGAAGGGAACACATGGTCACATTCTACTGTGGGCCTCAATGATTCGGCAGCTTACACAATTGGACTTCAATAGAGAGTTTTCATCTTTTACTCCGTCCTTTCAGGACTATGGGAACCTAAAACGAACGCGAACCCAGCATTCCGGCCCAAAGGGCACCCTGCTCCATGGCTGCGAGTACTCCGTCCCTTCGGGACTGAGCGCTTTCCCCGATCTGCCCTAGGGCAGGCGCTGGAGAGAATATGCGGCCCAGAGGGCATCCGCCGCGGCGGACCGCCGCGCCGCGGCTCAAGAGGCACGACTGCCCTCAACTTGACTGGGGGCGACGGCACAATCCACGCGAGGGGCGAAAATCTTTTTGTGAAACGGTAGCAATAATTTTCGTATATTGTAGAAATTTTAATAGGCACCTATTCTAAAAGACAATCAAGGAGGTCAAAATGAAATTTTCAGAAGAAACAGTAAAGGGCTGGTCGAAGGGCCCCGCCACAACTGAGGATACAAAGTGCGAGAATGCAAAGACGGTAATTAAGAAAGCAATTGAAGCGGATTCCGAGCTTTCGAAGCTAGACGTCTCTGTTTTTCCACAAGGTTCATACTGCGCAAGAACTAATGTAAAGCAGGACAGCGACGTTGACGTTTGCGTTCGATTGAACTCTTCTTTTTTTTGCGATTATCCGAAAGAATACACTAAGGCCACCTACAACCATACCAGTTCTGACATGACTTTCTCCAAGTTTAAAGGAATGGTAGAGACTGCGCTCGTTAACCGATTTGGGGCGGAGCGGGTTAAGAGAGGCAGCAAAGCATTCGACGTACATGCCAATACATACCACATTGATGCTGATGTAGTCCCAACCTTTTTGTATCGTGACTTCTACGGCCCGAACGAATCAGATTATCGAGAGGGCGTAACCTTCTACCCTGATAACGGTGGCCGCATAGAGAATTACCCCGATCAGACATACGCCAATGGGGTATCCAAGAATGATGAGACACTCCGCAGGTACAAACGCGTAGTGAGAATTCTCAAAAGAATCAGGAACAAAATGCAAGAAGAGGGAATTGCCGACGCAAAAAATGTTGCATCGTTCTTAATCGAATCAATGGTGTGGAATACGCCCGCATCAAATTTCGGTCACAGCGAGTACCGGGAAGACTTGAAACAGGTAATTGCACACACATGGGACGCCACGCAAACTCAAGAAAAATGTAACGAATGGACAGAGGTTAATAACGTCAAGTATCTTTTTCGCATAAAGCAACCTTGGACGCTTCCTGCTGCAAACAAATTTCTACTTGCCGCGTGGAGGTACATGGATTTTTAATCGATGAGGAATATCAATTTCAAGGCGCTAATCTGGATTGCAGTGATTTGCGGGATCGCTGCATGGCTCACCATGCTTCTGATTAACAGTGAGCCAGTAGAATTAAGCTTCGCATCACTAAAATACGTTTCTTCCGCTGTTATTTTCGACCTATTTTTATGGTTCCTGTTTGTAAAATGGGGTTGGCGATTTCGGTTATTTCAAGGGTGGCTTGTACCGTTTCCGGTTCTTCATGGTACATGGCATGGAACTATAAATTCCATGTGGGTGGATGAAAAAACAGGAGAACGCCCTCCTCCTATTTCCGTTGTTCTCGTTATCAAGCAGTCGTTTTTGAGGGTGGACTGCGAAGTTCTCAGCCATACCGAAGAATCATCGAGTAGAAGTTATGCCGCAGAATTTCTTATCAACGTTGAGAGTGGGGCTAAATCGCTCCTTTATTCATATGCAAATCGGCCTCGCGTTGCTGTGCGTGATAGAAGTCCGATGCATGATGGTACTGCACTCCTAGAGATAATTTCAAAGCCAGATCGGAGACTATTGGGCGAATATTGGACCAATCGCGGAACGGTAGGTGAGATAAATTTATCGTTTTATAGCAAGGACCTTCAAGAGACATTTCCTGAAACTTTGCGTGCGGCGAAAAATAGTGAAAGTGGGAATCCAATCCCCGATTAAGTTTTAATGTCTTTTGTTTTCATTTCATCGACATCGTTGATGAAAACACGTGAAAGATCGTCTTGTTTCAACTGCCAGTTGTTTTGACCCAAATCTTTTCTAATCGCGAGAAGGAGAGACTCAAAGGCTCTCGTTGAATTTAATGCAGAACCTTTACCAGCGTTTTTGCGCCAAGCCCCATAAGACTTAATAACCGCGGAATTGCCCCACAATATTAAATCTCTTCCAAATCTGTGCATTGCAGCAATAAGTTCCTGGCTTAATTCGCCATCACCGTTAAACAATTGCTTAAACCAAGCATCAAGGAAAAGACTATATGCTTCAAACTTCCGATCTTTTAGACGTAGCTCAATCTCTTTTCGCCGCTCATAATAACGTGTTAATAATACCGAGGGAAGTGATATTAATCCTCCAACGGCTATTACTTTTGCTTCTGCGGGCAAAGTAGAAAATCCCGCCCACACTTTTTCAAGAATCGCATAACAAGCCCATCCTATTATCGCTAATAGCGATAAAGCAAGAATGAATTGGAAAAACCAAATGATTCTTCTTTTCATAGCAATTTCCCCTGCTCCCCGCTCACATCCTCGATTTGTGCGCGTTTGAACGTCGATCTCCCCAGCGTCAAATCTGGATACCGTGGCCGCTCCGTACCCGACATCAACCCCTCGATGGTGAGGATTTGGAGCTTCGGGTATTCGGCGCCGACCCCTCCCCGGCCCTCCCCTTGGAAAGGGGAGGGAGTATGATAAAAGCCGAAGGCGACCGATTCTTTCGACATTGGGCCGGGCGCATGATCGGTCATGCTTGGTTCGGCGAGCGTGACAAAAAATCCCATCGCGGCTTGTTCGCGTTCGATGGATGATCGGTCATCCACATGCGCGAAATCGCGGACCATCGCGACCGACACGTTCTCGCCGCCTTTCAATACGATTTTTTGGATGTAATTAACACCGCCCTTCCAGGGCTTAAAAAATAATTGGGAACCGCTAACCCAGGGTTCCGCTCGCAAGCTCGCTTCACCCTGGGCTGCGAGTACTCCGCCGCTCCGCGGCTGGGTTCTCTTAGTCCCGAAGGGACGGAGTACTCGCAGCCCAGGGTGGAGCTTGCGCACCATTGGTGCGCAAGCGGAACCCTGGGTAACGAACGACCCACGAAACCTTAGCCCTGAAAGGGCGATGTTATTCCCCGTCATCTTCATGCCATAACCATTTCGGATCGTATTCAACACCGGCGGCCTTCAACATATCCTCGAATTCTTCCCGGAATGTTTTATGCCGATGATGTTCCTCCTGATTCTCGATATAACCCACGACATTTTGCAAATGACTCGGACTCACACTAAAAACGCCGTAACCCGATTGCCAACTAAAATTCTTCCCCGTCTTTTTTCGCAACCATGCCGATGATTTTGCCTTGATCTCTCGCAATAATGTTGAGACCGATGTTTCCCGCCCGAGATCAATCAAGAGATGCACATGATCGGGCATTCCGCCTTCGGTGATTAATCGGGCTTTGCAATCTTTGAGAATCGGTGTAATGTAGCGGGCGAATTCCGCGTGAAGCTCTTTCGACAGAAGATTCTCTCAATGCTTCGTACTGAAGACGATGTGGATGTAAACCAGGCCGAATGATTGTGCCATTCTGACTTCGCCCTTTCAGGGCTATGAAAATAAAAAATCGTTCAGTTAACCCAGGGTTCCGCCTCGCTTCACCCTGGGCTGCGGGTACTGCGTCGCTCCGCGACTTAGTTTGATGTGAGTTGTCGTCTTTCACTCGTTCCACAATTCCAAATATTGGTAAAAGCCTCAAAATTCAAAAGATACGATAAAAGCTATTACGCTCACACCCGCGAGGATTAGCCCTGTCGATTGATTCTAAAATAAGTCTATAAGCTGGTTTTAATAATCATCATCTCGGCGACATCGGTATGCTGGTATTGCTCGAGTTCGTTGAACTCGCGCTCGGCCTGCTCTCCCCAATGCCAGGAGTCCTCGAAGGCCATGATCTGCGCGTCCGATTCGTGTCCCTTCGGCGTTTTGAAGAGAACGGAATAATCGCGCTTCGAATTAAACGGCGGATCGAGATAAATGAGATCGACCGATTCATCCGCGATGTGCTCGCGGAGAATATCGAGATTGTCGCCGAAAAAAAGTTTATTCAACCAGGTTTAAGAGGATTAGGATTAACAGGATTATAAGGATGCGGGAAAGAATGACAATACTTCATCATTCCTAATTCATCATTTCCCGAATAGGTGCCTATCAATTAGGCTGCAATATACGAATTGCTAAGGGACACAAACCAAACTTTACACTTAGAACAGAGACATGCGAAAGTGCCGAGCACTAAAAAATCTTAGCACTCAGCACTTCGCGCAGTGCTACTTCCGGCTGCGGGATGACTTCGGGGCGCGTCCGTCGAAGCCATTGTGTGCCATTTCGAACGACGGTTCACCGTGCGAGGCTTCCTCGTTGATAATGTCGGTCGCAAGCTCGGTCAGCTTTTCGTTGGCGGCTTTTTCTTCGGAGAGCGTCTCTTCGAGGATGTCGGCCTGGTCGTCGAAGCCAAGTTGCCGCGCCCAGGTGCGGACGGTGCCGTAACTCGCGATCTCATAATGTTCTACTTTTTGCGCCGCGCCGATAAGGGCGGCATCGAGCGCGTTATCGTTAATCTCCATTGAGATTAATTCTTTTGCTTCTTCGAGAATGCCTTCCATGGCGGTGCATTTTTTCCCGCGCACTTTTTGTCCGGCCATCTCGAAGACTTGTTCAAGCCGCTCGACATGCGTTTCGGTCTCCTGAAGATGATTGTCGAGCGCCATCTTTAGTTCGGAGTTCGTAACCGCTTTTGAAATGCGCGGCATCGCCTTCGTGAGCTGTGTTTCCATATTGTAAAGGTCGCGAAGTTCGTCGATGTAGACATCCTGCAAAGTATTTAGTTTTGGCATAAAGCGTTCGTAAAAATTTATGGTGGATTCAAACATAGTGGCAAATCCCCTTCCACGCGCATACGAAATGCTTGAGTTTATGGAACTTGCCCTACGGCTTTTGTAACGGATGCGGAAGGAGCAAAGTATGCGCCGGATTCGGTGAACTCAAGCGATGGAAAATCATCTATAAAAAAAATGCCCGCTCGAAAGGAGCGGGCATTTTTCATTACTTCTGCCGGCGAAGCAGCACGTCGTTATACGGTTCGCCCGGCGGCGTCGAAAGCGAACGGCGGGTCGCAGACGAGGCCTGCGACACGCCATGCGTTTCGCGCTCGCGGTCGGGAGCGTCCGCATTCTCGCGAACCCCAGTGGGAATTTTTTTTTCGCGAGCCGGAGCTGTTTCGTTTTTCTTCGGCATAACTAAGCTGTTTGATTTTCCGCGTGAGCGTTCCCCGCGTAGGCGACACGAGTATTCGTCGCATACGTTACCACGGCATTCGAATCGACATTGCCCGAATGGACCGGCTGCACGTTTGCGCCGGGAGCTCGGAGCGAACGCCCGGCATTGGTTAGAAAGCTCGAAGCCAGTTCATGCTCCGAATAGGAATTGCCGACTCCGGTTATTCCGGAGGCGTTGTCGTTACGTCCCCGAGCTCCACGGCTTTCGCCGCCTTTTCGCCCGGCGGCTCGCGCCTCATCGGAACTCCATTCATGGGCGGTACCCTTGGCATGTGCCGCCCGGCCGCCCTTGGAAGCGATGACCCGCTGTTTCTCGCCTTCCATCGAGGCGAATCCGCGTTTGCTTGTATTTCCCATAGTATTCTCCTTTGTTGGTGAGGGGTTGCTATGTTTATTCCGTAATCGCCCGTTTAGCGATTGTTTCCAGATTGGCCGCTCTGCGAACCGCTCCGCTGTTCGCTTTGCTGGCCGCTCCGCGAGGAGCCATTCTGCTGCCGCGGATCGTTCGGCCGATTGGATTGCGAGCCGGAATTGCCGGATTTCGATGGATTTTGCTGGTTGCTTTTCGAGGGGTTCGGGTTCGATGACTGATTCATGTTATCCTGAGTAGACCCGCTATTTTGTTGGTTTTGTGCCATGTTCGTGTATGTTGAATTGTAGGTTGTTAAGGATTGATTATTTCCAAAAATTTTGCTCCCCCACCCTGGCCGCATCCGGATGAATTCCCTACGGCTTACGGATGAGAAGCTCGTGAAAAAATCTTCGCGGTCTGTGGGATTGCAAGCTTTGTGCCTGATGGGTGGCAGATTTGCCTTTCTATTTTACAGGGAATTGTTTTTTTATAAGTTGGGAAGAGTATTTGTCTTTAAGGATTCCTATTGAGGTTGCAGTTTGGAAATTCCAGAAGCCCCGCCTTGCCACTACCGCGAAAAGCATCCCCGACGATGCTTGCGGGAATCCAGAATCTGCTTAAAATAAAAGCTTTCGGAGTATTCCGAACGCTGGATTCCCGCTTTCGCGGGAATGACACTCAAAGGCATAGATCAAATTTCAAGTGAGCCACTACCAGGTTTTGAGATAATTTCCATTTCCCGAAGGTTATCTCGCCGATGAACCGCTCGGAGCGCCGAATTGCCATTGTTACCCAAGACCCCGCCAATTATGGCGGGGTGCTTCGGCTGGCTGAATATATTTACCGCCGGAGCGAAGTCATCGGCCTCGAACCTGAATTCGTTCATTATGGGCGTTTTGATGAGCATGCGGAACTTCATGCATCGCTGGCAAATTTGTTTCGTGGCGAAATTAATGTAACCACGAGCAGAAAATCGTATTCCTTTCGAGGAATGCAGTCACTCGCGATCGGTGCTTCCTTTCCCGAATGGGAGCCGAACCGCCTGCGCGCTAACCGTGAGTGGCGCAAGGCTCTTGCGGAATTCGATGCCTATGTCCTGGTGGCGGGCTCCGCGCAGACGGGTCTTCCCATGGTCCAGTGTGGGAAGAATTTTGTGGCCTGGGCCTCTTCTACGGTCAGGCACGACCGTCGCTCGCGGCTTGGAAAATCGAATCTCGTAAACTGGATCGAGCGGCTCGGTTTGGCATCGGTCCTTCGTGCGGAGCAGAGGGTGCTTCAGGGGGCTTCCCGTATCCTGGCCGTCAGCGAGGATGCCGCCAGCCACCTTTCGGCGATTGCTGGAAAACCGGTCGAAGTCTGGCCGTACCCAGTGGATACTTCCACCTTTCAACCCGGACCCCAGCAGACGAACGCTCTCCCTCGATTTCTTTTCGTAGGCCGTGCGAACGATCCACGGAAACGGATCGAGCTTTTTCTCGAAGCGTGCGAAGAACTGCAACGGATCGCGCCGAATCTCCCCTTCGAGGCGACAATCGTATCCGTAGCGCTGGACATGAAAAAAAATCCGGGATTTACACTTCAGCACGTGATGCGAGCCACCGAGGCAGAGTTAATCGAACTCTATCGAACGTCGACCGCACTCCTGGTTACCAGCGAGCAGGAAGGGCTTTGCATCGCCGCGATGGAGGCGATGGCGTGCGGGCTGCCGGTTATCTCCACCCATTGTGGAGGTCCCGAGACGTTCATGGAAGATAACCAGAATGGGTTCTTTGTCGAAGCAACTCCGCAAGCATTCGCGCGGCGTATGAGCGACCTCGCGAGCAATGAACCGCTACAGCATCAACTCGGACATGCCGCCCGGGAGCGCATTGAAACGGATTTTAGCGAGCGCGTTTGGAATCCGAAATTCGAATATTTGCTCCGTAGTTTGTTACTTTCCGGGTTCTAATGTGTTATACTGTATAGTAGGGAAATTCAAGAGGAATTATGTGGCAATAATGTCAGGATTATCACATTTATTTCGTCGTCTTTCCAAGTTGCATTAAAACGGTCATTAACTCTCAAAATCGCTCGTGTAATAATGTCGGCCGTTTGCCGTAAAAAAGAATTGCCCAAATTATACTCTTAATGCGTTTCAGATACATCATTGCGTTTCTTGCGGTCGCCCCGATGCTTATGGCTCTTCATTCTCCTGCGAACGCGCAGGCTGCGGATGCCCACGAATTTGTTTGTGTCGATTGGCACTTAGCGGGGATCTCCGAATATCAGGGTAATTGGCAGGCGGCGATCGGTTATTATCGAAAGGCAATCACGGACTGCCGGGTCCTTCCGCTCGAAGTGCGGGAATGGTATTCCGGCACGGCCTATTATGGAATTGCTCGATGTGAAAGCCGGGCGGGGGAAGATCCGTCGGTCGTTCGCTCGACGCTTGCCAGCGCTTTCGGGCATCAATTTTGGAATTTCGCGCTTGCCCAGACCGATTCGATTATGTTTTCGAAGTGCGGTTTTCCCTGGCTCGATTCCTGTTCCCGATTTTGGTCCCATGTTTTGACTGAAGAGCGTCCGCTGTGGCGCGATCAGGCCCCGATCGTTTTTTATCCGGCGGGTTACGATTCTTCGGACCATTGGCCGCTCATTGTTGCGCTTCATGGGGGCAATGGCAATTACCAGGGCTTTGCCGAGCATTGGCTCGGAATGGCAAATGAGTTAAAAGCGATCATCGCGATACCGGCCGGAGTCCTGCGGCAATCTCAAATCACCAATTCCTGGGGTTCGAATATAGATACGGTCGAAAAATCGGTGGTCGAACTGGCCGCCAGCTTTACATCGAAACATTTAGCCGATCCCTCGCAGGTTTATCTTGCCGGATTTTCTCAAGGTGCTCAAGCATCGATCGAGTTAACCTTGCTTCGCCCCGATGTTTTTCGAGGGGCTATCGCCATGTCCGGTTTTGTCGATCGTCCGATTTCCGATTCGGTGCTTCATGTCGCGAAAGAACGAGGTGTCCGACTATATGAAATCACCGGGCAATTTGAAGATGCCACATTTCAAAAAGAGATCGATTCCATTCACAGCGATTGCCTAAGGGCAAACATTCCATTCGAGTTGGAGATAGCCCCCGGCATGATTCACGAGATCCCGCTCGATTTTCAAGCCCAATTTCTCCGAGCATGGCATTGGGTGAGGCCACCGATGCAGGCGCTCCATCAGCAGGAGAATTAAGCGAACCCTCTCGTTCCTCGAAGCGTTTGACGCGGGCGCCAAAGAGGCGTCTTATCAGAGAGCAAATTATTTTTAGTTAATTTATGGCAAAACAACAAACATTTGGAGACAAATTAAAAAAGCAATCGCACGAGCGGGTTGAATTTGTCCCCCAACTTGGAAAAACGGCGAAATTAAGCCCGGTGCGGCTTATTGGCGTTTCCAAGAGCGCTACGGGATATAAATTCGAAGACCGCATCGCGCGCCTGGCCGAACCCGAAGGCGGTGGCGAGGCAATCATCATCTGAACAAGATTATTGGGATGGATTGGGATAGGAAGGAATAGCCATTCAAATTCATCCTATAACCCAATAATCCCATAAATCCTGGTTCAGGCTTATGCGTATTGTTTCTCTTCTTCCCAGCGCGACGGAAATCTGCTTTGCACTTGGATTGGGTGAGGAATTAGTCGGGGTTACGCATGAATGCGATTATCCCACCGAGGCGCTGACGAAGCCGAAAGTCACTTCTTCTTCTACCCACGAAGGGCTTTCCAGCCGGGAAATTGACATACTCGTTCGTTCACAATTGCAAAATGAAGGCTCTATTTATTCTCTCGATGCCGAAAAGCTCGAGGAATTAAAGCCGGATTTGATCCTCACACAGCAGCTTTGTACAGTCTGCGCGGTTTCTGTTAATACCGTTCGTTCGATTGCCGCCAGGCTTAGCACACGGCCAAGGGTCGAAAGCCTGGAGCCGCGCTCGATACCGGATGTATTTGCAACCTTTCGCCGGATCGCGCAAATGTGCGGGAAGGTCGATGAATGCGCGTCCAGGATCGCCGCGTTGGAATCGAGGTACCGTATGGTTGGCAAGCTGACCGAGGGTTTGCATACGCCGCGTACGGTAATGCTGGAATGGATCGACCCGCCGTTTTTAAGCGGACATTGGATACCGCAGATTATCGCAATGGCCGGCGGCAAGAACCCCATCGGGGAAGGATATTATGGGTCCTTTTACCGCCAGCCTTCGAGGGAAATTAGCTGGGACGAGGTGTTTCATGCCCGTCCGGACGTGCTCATCGTCGCCGCATGCGGCTTCGGAGTCGAGCGCCAAAAACAGGAGCTCGAAATTATTGTGCAGGAAATGGGGTTGCACGGCACCGCTCGAGATAGCATGGGCGCCCCCAAGCTTTTTATTTGCGATGGTTCGCACTACTTTTCCCGGCCCGGGCCGAGATTAGTCGATACAACGGAATTGCTCGGGATGATATTGCATCCCGAACTCGAAGTCGAGTTCGGATCGAAGTTTCAATCAGGTATAGATTACGAACACATAGAATATGGCTCAACAACGTACGACCGCTACTGGCAGCCGGAGTGGCCCCGGGAGGCCTAACAGCCGCGACCCCAGAGGTCAACAGCAAGGCAATAATGCAAACGGATATGGCCGCAACCAGCAAAACCAGCGCGATCCGCTTCGCAAGAAACCGAACCCGCTCAAAGTCCGGGATATTACCTATCTCGATTACCGGGATATTCGTATCCTCGAGCGATTTTTGAACGATCGCGGCAAGCTATTGCCGAACCGAATTACCGCCGTTAATGCCAAGGAACAGCGCACGCTCGAACAGGCCGTCAAGCACGCGCGGCATTTGGCACTTTTGCCTTTCGTTGCAGAAGGAATGAAATAATGTGGATTCCCGCTTTCGCGGGAATGACACAGACACGGATCGTGGCGCGGCGCGCAACGGACAAATGTACGATCTGTCATTCTCGCGAAAGCGGGAATCCAGGTTCGAAGGTTTTAGCGAACTAAGTTCAGGTGAAGCTTATTCAAAACTATTTAAGAATTTTTTAAGAAAAATCAATTATGTCACGAGTTTGCGAATTAACCGGAGCCAGAACCCATGCTGGCAATCATGTTTCGCACGCAGTCAATCGGTCGAAAAAACGAATTCTCCCGAATCTTCAAACCAAACGCGTTTGGGATGAACCGAATGGGAAGTTCGTGACGATTCGGGCCACCGCCAGGGCGCTCCGAACGCTCGATAAAAAGGGCCTCCGGGCCATGCGGGCGGGTAAGTAATCCCCTTTGTAGATTGTTCGTGGCGCGCGCACCTTTTCGGTGCGCGCGCCATTAGTTTTTATATGGCTATCGCATCGCTCAAACCCATCGAATTATTTTTTCGGAGAATATTTCTCCGGGGGCTGGGACAAATAGGACGAACGGGACCGAAGCGCCGCGAATTTAGCATTTCGGAATCGCCATCCATTCTGCTCCTAAGGCAGGACCGGCTGGGTGACGTGCTGATGAGCACCTTTGTTCTTACGGCTTTGCGAGTGCGCTATCCATCTTCGAGAATCGCTCTTCTCTTGGGAAAAAACAATGTCGGCGTTATTCCCCTTCTGCCGATAGAGTGTGACACGTTCGTTTATAGCAAACGCCTATGGAACGATGTGAAGATGCTGCGAAACGTTCGAAACGAGAAATTCGATGTCGTGATCGATCTGACCGACAAAGCTTCCGTCACATCTTCGATTCTTCTCAGCCTCATTGGAGCCAAACTACGCGTTGGCATCGAAAAGGAAAATAGCGTAGTCTATGATATTACTGTCCGACGCCCAAGCCAGACGGAAGTGCATATCACCAACCGTGTCGCGGAATTGCTGCGGCCCTTTGGAATCGATCCTGGAGTGGTCGATAAGCGGCCGAGTCTTCGTTTGAGAGCCATGCGACAAATCGGACGTGTGGGACTAAATGTATCTTCTCGTACAGCGGATCGATCGGCTCCGCCTGCCGCGAGCGCGGAAATAGCGAAAGGCGTTTTGAAATTAGGTTTTTCCGAAGTAGTAGTTTTCGCCGCGCCGCACGACCGCGCGCGGGGCGCGGAAACCGTCCGGTTAGCAAACGATCCGCGCATTCATTTTGCCGAAGCACAGCCAACCTTCGCCGCATTTGCGGAGCAGATCGCGACCTGCGAATATCTTATTACCGCCGATACCTCAGTCATTCAAATTGCGGCTGCTGCGGGAATTCCTATGGTCCTCTTGTTTCGGCCCATGTACGATGAGCATCCCTGGACTCCGGTTGGCGTTCCCTTCGAACTGCATATCCAATATCCAACGCTTGCCGCGCTTGAACCACAACCCGTGATTCGGCTGTTCAGGCGGCTCCTGGAGGGCGTTGCTATGTCCTCCACGTTCGTTTCAGAAAACGCCGCATAATGCTCTTCCGACTCTACCGCCGCCTCCTTCCGTTCGCGAAACCCTATCGCGTGAAAATGGTCGTCTCCTCGATTTTTAATATTCTCGGTAATTTTGTCGGAAGTATAAATATGCTGGCGCTCTTGCCGATTGTCAGCATTGTTATTGGCGAATCGAATACTTCCTTAGGTGGCAGCGTAAAAGGCGGTGCAGCCTTTCTGCAGAAATTCAGCAATCTCTTTATTGTCACGGCGGCCAACGGCGCGATCGATCATACCGCCTCGCTCCTTCGAATCGCGCTCTTTGTATTTGCCACCTACATGCTGAAGAATATCTTCCAGTATGCAAGTGGATATATGATGGCGCTCGTCGAAAGCGGGATGTCCCGAAGCCTTCGCGATGCGGTGTTCGAAAAGCTCTCCACGCTTTCGCTCGATTATTATTACGACCGCAAATCGGGCCAACTCCTGAGCCGCCTGACGAACGATGTGAACTCCGTTAACAGCACGCTTTCCTCGAGCATCATGACGCTGATCGGCCAGCCGGTGCAGTTCGCCGTGTTCTTAACGGGAATGATTATTATCAATGTGAAGATGACGATCATTTCGCTCGTTATCGCTGCGCTGAGCCTGTATCTGGTGCGATTGTTCCGAACGACGATCAAAACCATGGCACACCGGCTGCAACATTTGCAAGGCGATATTCTGAGTGTCGCGCAGGAAATGATTTCGGGAGTCAAGGTGGTCAAATCATTTGGGATGGAACACTATGAGGTTCGCCGGTTCAAAGCTGAAACGGAGAAACATTATAATGGCACTCGCCGCATCGCGCGCATTCGTCTCGTTACTAGCCCGCTCAATGAAATGCTCGCGGTCCTGGGGTTCATTGGCATCCTGTGGTTCGGTGGGGGTGAAGTATTCGCGGGCCACATGCTCGGCAGCCAATTGATTTTCTTCTTGGTCGCGCTCATTCAACTCATGCAGCCCGTTCGGAATATCAGCGATTTGAATACGCGATTGTATGAAGGCTCGGCCGCTGCCGAAAATCTCTTCGCTATTTTGGATGCCGAGCCGAGCGTCCAGCCCGGCGTGGAGAAAGCCTCACGCGTCATCCATCATCCGATTGTGTTCGAGGATGTAAGTTTTCACTATCAATCCGTTACCGAGAATGCGGTCGACCACCTCGATCTGGAAATTTATCCGAACGAAGTGCTCGCCCTCGTCGGACCCAGTGGTGCGGGAAAAACGACCCTTGTCGATCTCCTTGTCCGTTTTTACGATCCGACTTCAGGAAAAATTATGCTCGGCGGCCGCGATATTCGCGACTACGAGTTCGAAAGCCTACGAGCGCTCTTTGGCATCGTAACGCAGGATACGCTGCTTTTCCACGATACGATTCTGAATAATATCGCCTATGGCAACCGGGATGCCTCAACGCAAATGATCTATGAGGCCGCTAAAGCCGCCAACGCGCATAACTTTATTCTGCAAATGCCCGATGGCTATGACACCCTTGCCGGCGACCGCGGCGTCCGGCTCTCTGGCGGTCAGCGGCAGCGCATCGCCATCGCGCGGGCGCTGCTAAAAAACCCGCCCATTTTGATTTTCGACGAAGCGACCAGCGCGCTCGACACCGAAAGCGAGATGCTCGTGCAGGAAGCGATTCAGAATTTACTCAGTCACCGTACGGCCGTCGTCATCGCGCACCGTCTTTCGACAATCCAGCAAGCTGACCGCATTGCCGTTATGGACAAAGGCCGTATCGTCGAAATGGGCAGCCATGACGAATTGCTTTCGCAAAAGGATGGGCTGTATCATAGGCTTTATACTATTCAATCTCGCGCGGGGACCGAGGCGGTGGTAACAATTTAGCGATGAGAGAGAGGAGTCTTTTATAGGCTATGCCTGGAGGGCTTTCTCTTCTCTTTTTGAGATTGTGCCATGATGAACGGCGGCAACGAAGACCGCCGCACGGTAATCGAGGTCAATCAACCGGCGGGAGTAAAACCAATCTTCCAGTCCCCAATCGGTGATACCCTCGGCGATGGGTGGGTAGCCAGCTTCGCGAAAAAATTCGGTCGAAAAAAGATTGATTTGGCCATTGAAGGTTGGACGGATTTTTATTTCCTCCGAGATTCCGAAACGCTCGACCCGAACGCGCTTGATCGTCGGGTGATTACGCTCTTCTACCTCACTGTCTGTCATGTTAATCACCTTGACCCTCTCTTCCCGTAAGGTATCGAGGAGCGCAATCCCTTCTTTCACAAATGGGCGCGTTATTTCGAGGTCGTCATCGAGCCACACAAGATATAAGGGATTTTCCATAGCAAGCAGCTTTAGCGCTTGCTTCAAGGCAAAGCTTTTTTGCCATTGAGGAACATCCTCGTGGGTATTGAATAAGACCTTTTGGATCGTGCCCTGCCGCAGCATTTGGGTAAGCATCTCAGGAGTTCCATCCTTGCTCCCATTATCGATAACAAGGAGGGGAAGCGCCGGCTCGAATTGCCTCAACGTCTCAATGGCACGAATGGCCATTCCTTTTCGATCGTAGGTGAACATCACGGCCCAGGTGGAAGGATCACCCGTCGTGTTCTCGAAATCCGATCTCCCATGGACCAATCGCGACTCGATTCGCCGGAACGTTGCGTCAAGATGTTGTGTGAGCAACTCACTTTTTTGATTCACCGATTCGCGATACCGAAACAACAATCGTTTCGTGCGCCGGTAATAGAGCCAAAAGGCTGCGCCATTCAGCAATGCAAGAAAGGCGAGAAGGATAATAACTACCGTCATAATTTATGCGGCTTGCATTAATTGATTCACCGCTCGGAGGACGTCCGGCAACGGAATAGTTGAAACCGGCTTTCGTTTCCTCGGCACCAGAACGACATTTGGAACTTTAAAAGGCGGCCACTCATGCCGAAACGGGTAGAGGCCAACGACCGGCCGCTGTTCTGCCGATGCAATATGTACCACGGAGGTATCCGGCGTAATAACTAAATCGGCTCCGCGAACGATTGCGATTAATTCGAAAATACTGTTCGTCCGGACGAAATGGATTCCATGCAATGTATGGTCGCCTAAGAATGTATCGAGTGTATCTGCGTTCACCGGAGAAGTGGTCCAAATAATCGAAAGATCCGGGTAGCGGGACCGCAGTATCCGAGAAAGCTCGAACGTGTTTTGCGGGCCATACTCCTTGAATCGCGTCTTAGCTTCGAGATTAATATGCACGTAGCCGCGGGTGCCGTCGGTTTCGAGTATCCCGGCAAGTTCTTTAGCCATCGGTTGCAATCTGGATTCATCGAGAGCAAGCGAGGGCCGCCACTGGTCTTCCGAAAAGCTTATCTTGAACGTTCCCTCGAAATGACGCCGCATCAAGTCGAGAATGGAATCACGCTCCTTCCGCCAGTCTGATGAAATGCAAATGGAAAAAAGTTGCTTGTAGCGGTCTCTGGGATCATCACGGAGCAAGACCATACTTGCAGCAGCCTTCGGCGCGAAAATCTTCGAGAGAATTGCCATCTTGGTCTTTTTATTATAAATCATCGGCAGCACAACGTCCCATTTTTTTTGGCGTGTTTCGCGGGAGGCTCTCAGAACCTGAGACCACGCGGAGCCTGTGCATTCATAGCGGTAGTCAATATCGGCATCATAGGCAATAACGGGCAGATTCCGGAAGCTTCCGACGATTCCGATTTTCAAATGCGGGTATTGCTGTTTGAGAATGCGCCAGAACGGAGTCGTTAAGATCATATCTCCTATGGCATCATTGCGAAGGATGAGAATACTTCGAATGGAAGCGGGGTCGATGGGTGCGGATATTTTGGCCGGTGCAATGCGGCGACCCACCCAGGCAACAGAAATTCGCTTGCAGGACTCTTCTATTCGATGCACAATCGTGCGGCGGAGCGGGGTGGAGAATCGTTCCCGTTGACGGCTTCGCTGCCGGTAGGCCTTTCGAAGCCGAGGATCAGTTTCACTTTGCCGTCGAAAAACGGACACCAAAAGTCCAAAAATCCCCTTCGAAGACTCAGGTTTTTGGATCGAATGTGTTTGTGAAGTCTGAAAGGGGTGCGTTACCATGAATCCGTTGAAAACTGGGAAGTGGCTCCTCGCTAAGATCGAGCGAAGTCTGCGTTTGAGTCCACGATCCATTCAAGATCGAGCGAACGGCATCGAACACATTCTCGACTGGAATCGTGGCAACCGGCTCGCCACGTGTGGCGGGAGCGAGCAGACGAGAAGTGGTTGCAACCGGAAGCCATTCGACTGGTAGTTTATCACGATCGGGCAGCAAAACTACGACCGGTGTTTGCATTGCACTCGCAAAATGGGGAATCGAGGTTTCCGGCGAAACGACTAAGCTCGCCCGTCCAATCAGCGCCGCCAATTCCAGGAGATTTTCCGATTCGAACGTGCGAATGCGCGAGTCATTTTCCGAAGAGATTCTATGTTCGAATGGAGACAAGTAGAGAGGCGACCCGGTAAGCAAAACCGTAAGCCTGGGCATCTCGAAAAGCAATTGGCGCGCAAGCCGTAACGCATTATCGATACCCCATTCACGAAATGGGGTCGCTGCCTGAAGATGAAGTACGACAAAATCCCCAATGTCTTTGGTTCGAGCTTCTACTGCCGTAGCTGCACTGAGGGGGATGACCAACCGGGGCCGGCAATCCGACAGGGTAAGCGGAGGATCAAAGGCCACGGCCTCCGCCAGTAGTTCGAGACTGTAGTGCGGCAAATTCGTCGTATGACGGTCCCGTTGGCCGATGTAATTAAAGAAAATATTATACAGCGATCGCCGCGGATGAGCGCCCGTGATTTTTATTCCGGCTGGAGCGATAAGGTTTGCGAAAATTCCATAATCAGTTTGGTGTGTAAGATGAAGGTTGAGCAGCACCTCGTACTCGTCTTTTTTCGCTCGGCGCAATGCGGGCCATTGGTTCAAATTCCGCCTTCCAGAAAAACTGTAGGTATGGTCAATATCCGGGTCCCTTTGCACCAGCGATTCATTGCGCGGCGATGTAAATACTCCAATGCGGCAATTGGGAGCACGGCGTTTTATGGCATGCCAAATTGGAGTTGCGGCAATTAAATCGCCAATAGCATCGCCATAGGGAACGATTAAAATGCTACGCATTTCCCGTATGTTAATCTTTTTCTCTAAGGACTTATTATGAAAGAAACTGCGTAAAAATCTATAGAGCGTCTGCCGGACCACGCTTTCGAATTTACGTTGTATTTTACCCCAGAAAGGCTCGTGAAAGAGATCGCGGTTTTTCTTTCGGCGGACTCGGTCGGTGTAGCGCTGCGATGTAGTTGGATGCATGGGGGGAGCACTTTCGAACAAAGTACACTTGTAATTCGTTAGCCACCAACCCCCATGCCCATCCTCGATCGTCTGAAGGAAGCTCGCCAACGGCGGCGCGTACCCTCACAATTCGATTCGCGATTTCGTGAGTTTGTGCGGCGCATGGAACGTCAAATCAAATTTCAGCTTTCCGGCACGTTCGGTTTTTTGCTTCGTCCCAAGCGCGCGAAGCTTCCGCTACCCCTCTCTCGAGTTTCCAGCGTTCTTTTCCTGCGCTATGACGCGCTTGGCGATGCCGTATTGACCACTCCGCTTTTTCGCGCCATTAAAAGAGCCGCGCCACACATTCGTATCGGGGTTGCAGCGAGCAACCGAAGCCGGCCGATCTTCGATAACGATCCCGATGTGAACGACGTGTTCCTGCTTTCAGAATCGCCATCGTTTCAACTGCTCCGTGAATTGCGCCGAGCAAGAAAAACGAAGTGGGATGTGGTTATCAATCTTGTTTTTCGGGATAAAACACGGGGCGCCATTTACTCGAAAATCGTAGCGCCGAACGGTATCAGCGTGACGGGCGTGCGAGAGAAAAAAGAAAAATACCGGAATATCTATTCCGCCATCGTGGACCGTCCCCCCTTTCGCCCGCCAACCCCGATGGTCCGGCAAATACTCCAAATGTTAAAAGAGACGCTCGATTTTCCTGCTGATATTATGAACGAGCGGCCATCCTTGCCAGAATTTTCGAAAATTGCCGAGCCGTTCCGCGGGGAACTCGAAGCAATCCTGCGCATATCTGGAACATCCGAGTATCTTATCATCAATACGGATGCTTCACAAGGGTATAAAGAGTGGGGCGTGGATAATTCACTGGCGCTTGCGGGGAGAATTGTAAAGGCATGGCCAGAGTATCATGTTTTTCTATCGAGCGCGCCCGCCCGCGCGGAAAGCATTCACACGCGGCTGGTTCGGAAAGAGACGCGAATTTCTTATCTTAAAACTCCTTCGGTACTTCATCTCGCTGTCGCCATTCGTCACGCACGCGCAGTAGTCAGTCCAGACACGTCTGTCGCGCATTTTGCGGCTGCTCAAGGCGTGCCGGTAGTCGGGTTGTATTTGGTGCCTAATGAATTCCTGCCTTACGCTATTCCGCATCGTATGCTCTATTCTACCGAGGAAAAACCTGCTTCGGCCATTCCACTTGAAGATGTTTTTAAGGCGCTCGAAAATCTTTTAGAAGAGACCTCTCAAGCCAAATCTGCTATTGAACAATGAGCGGCGATGGCGTGAAGCATATGATAAAAATAACGATCGTAAGATAGCCAATAATTTTCCGGCGAAGATCGAGCGGGCTTTCATCTTCCGAGGGCGGATGGCGAAAACGGATGACGAAGGAGGTAAGCAACGCCCAGAGCAGCCATGTCTCACCGCCGGGAATCGAGATTGCGCGCAGCCAATCCGGTGGCGTATTCAAATATTCTGTAAGTACCGCTGGAACCGAAAGCGCGAACAGCACGAGCGCGGTAAGTTGGCCGAGCCATTTATGCAGCGAGCGGCCCAGCAGCGTGTAGGTCAAATGCCCGCCATCGAGCTGGCCAATGGGAAGTAAGTTAAGGGCGGTCACGAAAATACCGAACCATCCGGCGCAGAGCATCGGATAGTGATACACTTCCGACATAGGTGGCATATAGCCATTTGGATTCCCAAACATTTTTTCCATGAAGCTGAAAAAAAGAGTATTGCCGAACGAGATTTCAATCGTCCCCGGCGTTTGCGGCACATTGGGGTATCCGGGATGAATCTGCTGCAAATACTCGATGCCAGGCAACGTCGCGAATCCGACTGCAAGAATTCCAATGCACGCGATAAAACCCGCGATGGGTCCAGCGACTCCAATATCGAACATTACTTTATTCGAAGGCACCTGCGAGCGTGTGCGAATCACGGCGCCGAACGTTCCGAAATTGATCGAACTATATTGATAGCCCGGAAAGGGAATATAAAATGGAAGCGTCGCATCGACGCCATGTATCCGCGCCGCGATAAAATGCCCGAACTCGTGCGCAGTAAGAAAAAGCATGATTAGCGTCGCGTACTCGAAGCCGAGATGGAGATTCCCAATATCGCCCAAGTCCTGCACGCCGCGCCATTGCTCACCCGCGACGGTCGTGGTAAAATAGGTGGCAAGGAATAGCAGGATGTGCAGCCACAACCGTTGCTTCCCAAGCAAGCGGTTTAAGAGCCGCTCATCGGCTCTCGTCGTTTTTGGAGATTGGGTCGTATCAGAATCCACGGACATCCATTTGTAAGTTTATTGTGCTCCGCTTTGCGCCCGCATCGGTTCCAGCCCAGGAGGCGCCATATTGGTAGTAGAGTTGCAGGTCGAGCGTACCAAGATTTTTCGCAAAACGGTCGGCACGAAGGCCCGCGGTCATCGTTGGCCATACCGGGCCATCGCCGCTCGAAACGAATGCCGAAAATTTATAAGCGGTGCTGCCCTCCGGAGCGTTATCGAAATATACTTCCGGAATATATCCAGCGAATGTCCAGGTGAAGCATGCCGGTACAGCAACCGATGGCTCAATGTGGGTCACCTGGTGAAAATACCCTCGTAGCCCCACGGTCCAGAGAAATTGCTCGTGTCCTTTCCAACGAACCGAGCGCGTTAGTTCGACAAATTCGCGACTGAAATGGCTACTCGAGCCTCCGAAAACGCTATCCGTTCCATCGACGAGGTGAGAGGAAATATGACTGATTCTCAATTTCCATCCAATATCCACATCGTTCCAGGCCGCAAATATTCCAAAAAAATAATCGACCGTCTCAACTGGAAAACGGAACCCGTTCAATGCTTCGAGGCGGCTCCAGGCAAGGCCTTCCAAACCGATCTGAATGTGCTGGTATAAAAAAAAAGGTTTCCCATAACCCATTTCGAGCCAAAGCGGTCGAGAGTCCAATTGCTTTACCACGCTAAAGCGGTTCGGTTCCAGAAAGAATCCAGGATCGGTGCTTAGCAAGTCTTGTGCGAAGCCCTGCTGCGAAAGAAGAAAAAGCATTGCCATGCAAGTAGCAGCACGACGCAAATAGATTCGAAATTCGTGCTTCGTCATTGTAATTTCACAGGACCCTTAGCAACTCTTCTCTTGTAAGTTCGCACTCTCTTAAAATTCTGGAGAGCAAGCCGGGACCAATTGTTTCGTTACTATGGACGGGAACAACGGTTGTTCGACCGTCTGAATGTTGAAGGCAATAATGGCTGCCACGAATTCTTTGAGTATCAAACCCCAAAGCATGTAACGCTCGGACGAAATCCTTCCCGCCAACTGCGGCATTTTGCTCATACCTCGATGGCTAATCGTTGGATCCCGACAAAGCGGACATCGGAATTATTGTCGCCTCGAACTTCGAGACACAGCTTTGCAGCCTCTTCAATGCGTTGCATCAGTTCGTCCAGCGAATGTGCCTGGGTATGGCAGCCGGGCAATTGAGGCACGGAGGCGATAAGCCATCCCTCTTCGTCCTGTTCGATGAGTACGTCGAATTCACGCGTCATATTCAGATAAGGATACGGTAATGGATTTAGTTTCTTCAGTGGGTTCAATGCTTATACACCCTGCCCTTCCATTTCACATTTTTTTGCGCGATCATAATCGGCATGGAAAAAATGAAGAACACGAGATAAATTTCATAAACCGGGAAGTATTTTAGCAGCGATTGCATTCGCGTGCGCGCGAGGACCGGAAGCACGATCAGCAAATCCGCCGACCACTTGATTCCAATTACGGTAAGCGCCGCGCCGACTGGAAGGAAAAAGAGCGCCAGCAGCATCGCCGCATGAGCCAGAAGCCCGATGATAAAGATTAGATAACCGACGGCGCGCAGTCCCTCGCCACCTTTTACCCAGCGGTGCTTTTGCCGCCACCAGGAGCGAAAATCCGGGCATGGCTCGCTCATCACGAGCAGATCGCGATGGAGTGGGAATCGCACTTTCCACGGGTCTTTTTTCCAGATTGCCTGAAAGAGTGCGTAATCTTCCGTTACGCTGAAAGGAATGGTGCGGTAGCCGCCAATATCCTCATACGCCGCGCGGCGGACTGAGATATTATTTCCAATCACAGAAAGTGGGATATTGATATTGGCGCTCGCCATTGCGAGGCCAAGTAAATACGACCAGTCGATCGACTGAATTCCATCCAAAAAACGCTTTCGGTCGAGCAAGGTGATGCTCGCTACCATGCCCGTATTCTCGTCGTAATATTTCAAATACTCGCGCACCCAGTTTGGATGGACATGCGAATCGGCGTCCGTAATCATCACAAATTCCCCGCGCGCAGCATCCATGCCTTGCGTGAGTGCATTAACCTTTCCGCGTAAGTGCAGCACTTCCTCGCCGGTTCGGAGTACGATGAGGTTCGGCATTCGCGCCTTCCAGGCCTCGAGAATTTCGGGTGTTCGGTCGGTCGATTTATCATCGACGATGAGTACTTCGAGCCGCTCCTTCGGATAATTTATCGCTTCGAGCGATGCGAGACATTGCTCGATGTTCCGCTCCTCGTCTCGGGCACAAACGAGCACGGTGCAAAACGGCAACAATGTTTCGGCTCCCATGATCGGCTCCGGCATTTCCTCATCGAGCGGCGCGCCACCGCCCGGCGAACGAACGCCTCGAATCACGCCGATCAAATAGATGGCATGCTCGATAAAGTAGAGAAAAACGGCGAGAAGAAATAGGCCAGCTAACTCATTGGAAGTCATGCAACGGGTATCGGGTTTCGGGTATCGGCTTAACCAAACATCGGATCACGAAGTCACAACAATGATTTAGTGAATTTGGTCACGACTGAACATTATTCTCGATATCCTTTCCCTATTGCCACTCTGTAACCTGCGCATGAAAATCGAGGAGCACTTCGTCGGGGTTCAGCGTATGCAGTTGCATGACGATTTTGTCTTCCACCTGCAATGCGCCGACGCCGCGAGGCGTGCCGGTGAAGAGTAAGTCTCCCGGACGCACAGAAAAAATGCGCGAGAGATAGGGCACAAGCATTTCCGGCGAAAAGACCATCTGGTTCGTAGTCGCGCGCTGGCGAAGTTCGTCATTGACCCACAACGAAAACCCCAGCTCCTCGAATGGCGGCGCGGATTCGAAAGGAATGAAATGGCTCACTTGCGCGGCGCCGTCGAAGCCTTTGGCCACGGTCCATGGCAAGCCTTTACGCTTGGCTTCGGACTGGACGTCCCGCATTGTGAGGTCCAGCCCCACCGCATATCCCGCAACGACATCCGCAGGACCGTAAGCATGGATATTGCGACCGCCGCCGCGCAGAAGCAAAACAATCTCGCCTTCGAAGTGAAGGTCCTTCGTCATCGGCGGATACTCGATGAGATTATATGAACCATGACGAAGCGCGTTGTTCGGTTTCACGAAGAGCAACGGGTCCTGTGGCACCTCGGCCCCAAGTTCCTCCGCATGCTCGACGTAATTCCGTCCGACGCAGAAGACTGTGCCGGATTCATACTCTTCCTCGGTATAGCCGTCAAATAGTAGGTGCATAAAAACGCAATATAACGCCGAGATCTATCCTCGGTTTAAAAACGAGCAAAATTATAGCGCAATAAGTTTCGATATGCAAACGCCGGTCCACGTTTTTTTTATTTGAGCTTATTTTTTTCGTATATTTGTAGGTCTAACAAATTAAATTTCCTCAGACCCTACCGGCAAAATTGCTACTGCATTAACACGGAGCACCAAACATAGTGCTCAAAAAAGCAGGTCACGAAAAAAAGACCTGACGAAAGCTGTAACCTTTTCGGTTTTCATTAGTCTTTATTATAGAGCCGTCATAAATGAACGGCAGTATTGAAATAGTAGCAAAACATACTTTCAGAAGGACACTTGATACGGTACTCTGTCTAAAGTCGCGAAGCATGTGCTTATTCGGCTTTAGAGAGGCAAAATTGATTTGCCGTTTTGATCGACAGCGGGTTTTGGGGATGAAGAATCATCCGGGATGAGAATCTTCGGTAATGAGAACCATCCGACCCGTGCGCGAATGCAACGAAGGATAATTATCATCCTAAAGATGCCCGCGACAAGGATGATCGATCATCCAGCGATGCGCGTTTGCGCCACGGCCAGAATCGGCCCCGGTGGCGCGGAAGCGATGATATCAAAACGGCAAGTCACCATTTTTTGCTTTCGCAGAGTCGTTATTCACGTAACTTCTGAAAGACTATGCAAGCGACTCAATCTTCGATCAGCGTTAGCCGAATGAGCGATCATTCCGCTTCGTTACACTCTGCTTCCTTAAATTCTCCTTCTCTTCGACGCCCGAATTCCCACGTGGGGAATGAGCGATCATCCCTGGCCCCGTTCGTCGATCTGCAATTCAGCCCCTATTCTCCTCATCCGGAGGAAAGTTCAGAACGGGCGATGGTGGCGAAAAATCCGGTCCCGGATTTAATCCCGGACGAGCTTTATCAACTTCTCCATTCGAACGACCTCATTAACGAAAAAGGCGTGCGGGATTATATCATTCGCCGGGCGTTCAAAGCGATGCGGGAGCAGCATGAGTTAAAAAGCTCCGAGGCGCTCGAACGCTTGCAAGCCATCTATCCCTATCTCCAAATCGATACAATCCGGAAAATCATTTATCGGATCGGTCCCGGAAGCAACCGAAAGGTGTTTTAGGAATTAGCGTATGGATGTGTAGCCGTGACCTTTAGGTCACGGTTGCGAAGCGCAAAATTCGCCGTGACCTTTAGGTCACGGTTGCGAAGCGCAAAAATTCGCCGTGACCTTTAGGTCACGGTTGCGAAGCGCAAAATTCGCCGTGACCTTTAGGTCACGGTTGCGAAGCGCAAAATTCGCCGTGACTTAAAAGTCACGGCTACACACTATTACGCTTCTCGTTTTTTCGAAGGTACTTTCTCCCCTTTTTCGCGTGCTTCGGAAAGACCGATTGCGATCGCTTGTTTGCGGCTTGTCACTTTCTTGCCGGAGCGTCCGCTTTTTAAGGTACCTTTCTTTTCGCGGTGCAGCGCGCTCCCGACCGTCTTTTGCGCGGCCTTGCTATATTTTCGTGGCATGGTAATATTCCACCTCCTTCTCGCGAATACCGGCTCAAGAAGCGTTCCAAGACTCATTGAAATTTAATCACGCTCCGAACTTTTCGAATTCGCTCGGCTGTTATCTGCCCGCCCGAATCAAAGGGTAAAAAATCAACTGCGTGAGGCTGGCGTCCTCGCCCGCCTTTAGCTTTTTTTTTTACCCATGTCAAAATCTAATCGATGTATGGTTGTGCTCGGCGCTCAGTGGGGCGACGAGGGAAAAGGTAAAATCGTCGATCTTCTCGCAGCGAAGGTCGATATTGTGGCCCGCTATCAGGGCGGCGCAAATGCCGGACATACGATTCAGCTCCCCGACGGTCGTTCCTTCGTTCTTCATCTCATTCCAAGCGGCATTTTCCATGAGGATGTCGCATGCGTTATCGGCAATGGCGTCGTGATCGATCCCGTCGCGCTATTGGAGGAGATTCGAATGGTCGAGCACGAGGGGGTTCGCGTGAGTGGCCGGCTTTTCATCTCGCATAATGCGCATCTTATTATGCCGTATCACAAAATGCTCGATCTCGCATCCGAGCAACGCATGATCGCGAAGGATGGCAGTGCGGTCGGCACCACAGGCCGTGGCATTGGGCCGGCGTATGAGGATAAATTCGCGAGGAAAGGAATTCGGATTGTCGATCTTTTAGATCGCGAATCGCTTCGGGAAAAGCTTCGCCACAATATCGCGGAAAAAAACGAGCTTTTAGAAAAATTCTATGGCGCGAGCGAACTCTGCGATGTCGATAAAATCATCGCCGAATACGAAGTGTTTGACCGGGAGATCGATCCCTACATCACCGACACCGCGCTGATGCTGAACCGGGAAATCGCGGCGGGAAAATCGCTTCTTCTCGAAGGCGCTCAGGCTGCGCTGCTCGATATTGATTTTGGGACCTACCCCTATGTGACCTCGAGTAATCCGACAGCCGGCGGCGCCTGCACCGGCTTGGGCATTCCACCCATGGCTATCGATAGCGTGATGGGCGTCGCAAAAGCGTATGCCACGCGCGTCGGTAACGGCCCGTTCCCAACGGAGCTTTTGGATGAAACCGGTGAGCGGCTCCGTGCCGTGGGCCACGAGTTCGGCGCCACAACCGGTCGCCCCCGACGGTGTGGATGGTTCGACGCCGTCGCCGTCCGATATACGAATATGATCAATGGCGTGTCCGGACTCGCCCTTACGAAGCTCGATGTGCTTTCCGGGCTGGACGAAGTAAAGCTCTGCACTCGCTACGAACGAATGAGCGATGGCCGGGCCATTCAGCATTTCACGAATGACTTGCGCCAGCTTGCCGATATTCGTCCTATTTATGAATCATTCGAAGGCTGGTCACCGGCCGATCTTGCCAATGCAACGAGCAGGGAAGATTTACCCGCGAAGATCCGGCGCTATTTGGATGCGCTCGAACGCGAAGTGGGATGTCCACTCGAAATTATTTCCATCGGCGCAGGCAGGGAGGAAACACTGGGGGTACTTCGCCCTGAACATCTCGCATCCATGCGAAGATGACGTTATTACAATGTCAGCCTTCGATCAAATATTGTACTTTCGCGAAGAATTGACGTTCCGTTGGGTGCAACGTAGCTGCGCTCTCCTCGGTCGAGGCAAAATCATGAGTGGAACCGACATAGAAACTGGTGAAGGGATTGAGATTATAGGTTACCAGCGGATCGACTTCTAATTGTTGAGCGAAGCCGTCGTATTGCAAGATAATTCGCGCATTAAGTTCGCGGTTGAATTGATAGGCGAATTGGGAACGATAGATAGACCCCGCATAAAATACCGAGCCGTCATTTTTTGTAAGCTGGGAAAATAAATAGGAAGGTGCAACGAGGAATCCTTCGAACGGTTTTAACGTGGCCGAGGCGCTAACGTCCACGCCCTTTCCAGCAAAGGGCACCGCTGCAGTTCTTGCGATATTGCTACCGATCGTAACTCCTGCATTCACGGAAATATGAGAATCAAACGACGTTCCCGCGGCAATATTCCATTGCGTTAAGTCAGGAAAGAGGAGTTCATGATATAGTTCCGTATAAACACGGAACAATAACTGTAGATAGGACTGTCCGGTAAGCGAAAGATTGAGTACCGGTTTCAACGATTTTAACTTCGTCACGTTATCGAAGTTCCACGAGTAATTTCCCGTGATAGATCCATCGGCTTCAATGAGCCACCGGAGCCAATTGGGAGGATCGAGGAGTGGGAGTTTATAACCGGTCCAGGCCATAGCACTTTGGACATCGTTATTGAAAATAAAGCCATTTCCCGCGCGGAACGATGGACTAATTTCAGAATATTCGATATGGGCATCTACCCCTTCCGTGAGCCGTTCAAGAGCAATGTCTGTTCCCGAGCCGGAAAAACGCTCCCCGTCAAATTCTACCGTGTGCATGCCATTGGCAAAGGAATCCGTTGCTCCAACGGTATGCGCATTTGACTCTATTGTATTTGCCCACAGTGCCTGCCCATAGAGCGCAACGTTCTCGAACAGTCGCACCCGGCCATCGATACCAACGACCGTATTTGAGCCGTTTCTTTCATACCGCCGGTCCGTTGCGAGCGCGCCGATATAGGTATCCGGCCCCAACGTTTTTGCAATTCGGAGAATATTTGAAAAACTTTTTCCCACATCGGGCACGACAACACTTTTTTCCTCGAGTGGAATGATAACAGGGGAATGCTCGTCGTAGCCGCCCAGATAGCCCACGCTCAGGGTCGGATCGCGGTGCAGTAATTTTACGGCTCCAAGTGGATCGTCGATCGAACGGGTATAGACCGCGGGAAGATAGGTCGTAAACAGGTCGCTCCCATCCTGAAAAAAAGGCCGGTGCTCGGGGTAAAAAAGCGCGAAGGTCGTATTAACGCTCACCTGCGCCGCGTCGGACTCGACCTGGCTGAAATCCGGGTTGATCGTCGCCTCGACCGAACTCGCCGGGCCAAGGCCATAACGAATTCCAAGCGAGGGCTTTACCAGGACCGGGCCATTTACGAGCGGCCTATTTTCCGTTTGGTCGGTCGGTGAGGCCGACTGGGTAGCCGCGAGCGAGGGGAGAAATTCAAACGAGCCCGAATGCGGGATATTTTGAATTCCTGTTAAAGTACCTAACTGACAAAATATGCACGGCACTCGAAAATCGATAGGGCACGATGACATTTTATAGACCACATCGCGCGGATAGTTTCGCCAAAAAGCGATGTGAAAATTTTGGACCGCTATGTTCGGGAACCGGAGGCTTGCAAACGGGATACGCATCTCCATTTGCCATCCGTCTGAAGTTATTTTCGATTCGCCATCATACAGAAGATCGTACGTAGGGTCTTCATTGGTGCCTGTCCAGAAGAGGTCGCCCTGGATGCCGCGCGGATTGAGATAAATTTCGAAGGCGCGGGTCGCATCGCCATACGTATCGAGAATGATCCCCATAAAATCGTCCGAGAAAATATTATCTCGACTAATCAGGGAATTCCGGATCTGTTCCGGATGAGGATCATGCGCGACCATTGCCACGTATAGATATTGATCGTCGTACGTGATGTAAGCATCCGTTGCGACGGTAGGCCGCGTCCTGGGGTGCGGAAGGCACTCCGTGAAGACACCCATATGCGCTGCATGCGCCCAGCCGGGGTCGGTGAGATCGCCATCGATCTGAATCGCGCCATCGCGCCGGTTGACGTTTAAGTTTGGACACAATGCGGGCCGGTAAGAAGTGTCTGGGGAGACCTTCTGCGAATAACCGCGTAATGGAATTAGAAAGGAGAATAGAAGAAATAAACCGAAATAGGTCCGCATAATTTCTAAAAACAACAACGGTGACGACAGTGAACGAAAACTCAGAAATGCTACGACCGTTAGGAGGCCTTGTTACAACTCGATCGCAAAAGAACATTCTGGTGCTGCCCGTAACAGAAAACGGAAGAATTATGAATAGAGGAATTCATAATTCTTCCGTTATCGCAACCGGTAAACCTGCCTTGAAAAGCGCGGCGCGTTAATTCGTCGTTACGGCCGATAAATCTTTAATATCGGTAAGCTGGTAGGTCTGTCCCGTTCGTTCTTCAAAATGGAAGGTGCGGCCAACATTATTGCTGTACGTCCAGGTCTCCGTCGGCGCGTCCCCAGGGATAAAGGTACGTTCGAGGTTCGTTGGCGGCCCATAAAGAAGATAAACTTTCCCACGATCGGTCATTGCGCCATTGAGCAAATGGCCCTGAGCAAAATTAAAGTCGGCATAATCGACACGCTGATAGAACGTAGCCATACGCTCGTTGTAGGCAGTCGCTGGCGTCGGATCCTGTGAGCGCCAGTAGTCATAGAGCTTTTTCGTCATCTCCTGTTTCGAACCGGAGCTAAGCGCCTGGATTTGCCCGGACGAGACGAGCACGGCCAATGGCTCGATCGCGTCGGTCGGGTCTTCGAGCGAAAGGGGCATGTTCTGCCAAATAAGATTGAATTCGTTCGATTGCGTCCGCTCGGCAGGTTCCGCCGGAGCCGTTACCGCATGGGCAAAGGCCGGTGCATCTGCGCGAACATGAACGGAAAACCGATATTTTCCTTGCTGGAATTTTTCGCCGGGCACGTTGAAAATTGCCGTCCACATTTGCGAGTCCTCAGAGGGAATGAGTTTGTATTGGAGGATGCTATCGGCACCGGCAAATGCAAACGAGGCGGATTGATGCAGATCGCTCACATCGAGCGCGCCATGATAACGCATGCCCGTATCCGAAGGATCGATAAGATTCGTAAGCTGCCGAACCGTTACATCGACCATCGGATTCGCGCCGAGCGATTTCGCAAGACGGAACGTCACGCTGCCCGTCACGTTGCGGCTGAACATATAAGTATTTCCGAGCCCACTCGTGTAGGCGGTGCTCCCTTTCATACTATCGGCAAGCGAAATATCGCCCATCGCAATACCAGAAGCATTCGAGGCCTCCAAAAATTTCGGGGTCTGCAACAGGAACGGCTGGGGCCGCATGACCATCCGATCGATATCATCGCGCACCTCGATGTGCAACGTGTAGTGTTTCGTGGAATCGAGTTCCGGGAGCGAAATGCGCTCATTCATCGCATGCCACGTCGTCTTCGAAGTGGTTTCGTCGAACGTCTTTGCGTGGAGGGTATCGATTACATTCGTAGTAAAGACGGGCTGAGTATTGTCTTGTTCGTCCACTTCGATGGTGAGGTCGCGAATGGCATAATACGAGCCCAGCTTGGTGCTGGCTGCGCGGAGATAGGAGAATGCCGAGTTTGCGGTGGTAACGCGAACGTCCGCCGAGTGTCCATCGGGCGATTGCACGACGGTTGCCATGATCGGCTCGCCGTAATCGAAATACGTTCGCGAATCATCGGAATGCCAACGCTGCGCCGAAGCCGTGCTTCCAAGTGTCAAACTAGCAATTATTAGTGTCACATATCTCAGTTCTTGTATTCTCATCATTCCTCCTATTTATTTCACTCCCACCAGGACGCGGGCATCGGATCCGTAGATGACAAACCCGTGAGCGACCGCATAATTCCAACTCCTCAATTCTTAATTCTTAATTTTCAAATGTTAATTATTCTGCGCCCCCTCGAACACCCATCGTGTGATACCTTCCCGCTGATTCTCATTGGCCGAGAAGGGCCAGGAATGCTGCGTTTTGCCTTTCATTACCAGCACTAACTGCGAAGTGGTAGTATCGCGAGGGGTAAGTACATTGATCGCGCGGACACCGATCCAAGTGGTCAAATCGACCCCGCCCGCGGTATTGGCCGAGCCATCATGGCAGCCCGACGTGGTACAGGTAAGGGCGAAATACGGCGCAACCTGCCGGGCATAGCTCACGCTATCGGCCGGAAAAACGATCTGGTTCGGATTGGTAATATCCCCGGAAGAACAGCCTGCTATAATAAATAATATGGCTGCGGCAACAGCTCCAAATGGCGCGAGTTTCATTCCTTATATGCAACCTTGCCCTGGCTTTATTTCATTCCCGCAGGGATGAATGCGGGAGACTGCTTGTTGACCTCAATGTGTGACTTTCATCTCATACATCCCTAATAATCCCATAAATCTCGACTCTTGGCTCCCACCCGTAGTATCACGATTCCACTTGCAATCATTGCCATCGTCGTGGCCGGCGCGGCGCTGCACTGGATGCAGCCGGTGCTGCTACCGTTCGTGGTGGCGCTGTTTCTATCGAACATTTTTCGTCCGCTCGTCGTCTGGCTTCGAAAACAGCGGGTGCCTATGGCGGTGGCGCTTATTGTTGTTTTGGTACTCGTCGGCGCGTTGCTTTTTGGAATTGCCCTGGTCGCCATTTCGAGCGTCCACTCGCTCATCGCGGCGATTCCACGATATGAAGCGCGATGGAATCATGGCATTCTTCCAGGTCTGGAAAATTTGCTTTCCAATGCTCCATCGGCATTACAGGATCAGTTGCATACGCTACAGTGGTCGAATATTGTCCAGGTCTCCGCGATTCTTGCATTCATCTATGCCGGCGCGGGGGGATTCGTTACCGTCCTGAGCGGGCTGGGCCTGATTCTTCTATTTATGCTCTTCATTTTAGGAGGTCAGGGACTATTCGATCGAAAGGTTCGCATTGCCTATCCCGCGAATGCCGAAGAACTCACGTCCATGGTTCGCCGGATCGATTCAAAGACGGAACGATATTTTATCACCGTCACGCTGATCAATCTCGTGAGCGGCGCGCTTACCGCGATTGTGCTTTCCTTTTTCGGAGTCGATTTGGCTCTCTTATGGGGTCTCATTACGTTTCTCGTTACCTTCATTCCCACGATAGGATCGATTTTCGCGCTCGTCCTGCCAATTCTCGTGGCGTTCCTTCAATTCGATGTGATTTCCATTCCCATTGCGGTGACGATTACTCTTATTGTCGTCCAGTTTATCTGGGGCAGCGCCATTACACCACATATTATGGGGTCGAGTCTCGATCTCAGTCCGCTCCTTATTTTGCTATCGTTAATCTTCTGGGGATGGGTCTGGGGACCGTGGGGAATGGTACTCTCCGTGCCGATTACCTCCATGATTAAGATTGCCCTCGAAAGTATCCCCGCCACAAAACCGATCGGAATTTTAATGAGCGCGACCGGGAAGCAAGTGTAGAAATTATTTTCTTTTCCGTTTCCGGTCCCGGTTTCGTTTTTTGCTGACCCATGCAAAGGCTACAATAATCAGCAGAACGATGGCCGCGACGATTCTTGGAACAGCATTAATATAGGATATAGATCGCACGATTGAATCATTTCCCTCCCGGTTGACTTAGTGGATTCGTGGGAGCAATCATTTATTGGGGTCTCGTTCGGTTCGCGGTGGTCGTCGTGGTCGCATGGGCGGCCTATGGCTTAGTCCCGAATTACGGCGATTGGTGGTCGCTGTTTTTCGTTGCCATTGGGGTCGTGGTCGTCTATCCGGCGCAGCTTGCCTGGCGAAAGCAGGAAGATACCATTCGTCGCGCGAACCAAAACGGCCTCTGCGCAACGTGCAAGCATTTCGCTCGCCGCGAGGCGCTCTGCACTCGGCTCGATGAGCATGTCCGCCAGGATTATACTCCCTGCGGCGGCGACGGCTGGGAACCGCTTGAAATTATGGATTAGGAATTATGAAATTGGCTTAGATAGGATTCAAATGTTTGCCTCATGTCAGGTTTGATCCGAGCAATATCATGGATATTTGCCAGTGCAAAAACTGGAAGTCCCGTCTCTTTCTCGAAATTTTCTTTGGCTGTTAGCTTCGATCCTTCCGCCGGCTCGGCGCGATCAAAGGCGATGATGAGTCCCAGCGGGCGAGCTCCAGCTTCGCGGAGTTTCGCGATGGCTTCCATCTTCGTGCCGCCGGTCGAAATCACATCGTCGACGATAACGACGGTATCATCTCGTTTCAGTATTCCCAGGAAGCTGCTCGTGTCGCCATGGGTCTTTGCTTCCTTTCGATCGCTGACGGAACGAATATTCGGCCTTGTTTCGGCCAGCGCAATGGCCGTCGATACCGCGATAGGAATGCCCTTATAGGCCGAGCCGAAAACGACATCGGCCTGTTCAAAAACTTTTTCGCTGCTTAATTTTGCCGCATACAGCCCTCCCATTTTCTTTAGCTGCTGGGCGGTACATAGCGAGCCGGTGTTGAAAAAATAAGGCGATTTCCGGCCGCTTTTGAGCGTGAAATCGCCAAATTTCAGGACTTCCTCGCGAAGGAAAAATTCGATGGCTTGTTGAGTGAGATTCATCGATCGGTCATTGTTTAAACCAAATTTTTGAAGGTATTGGCTAAGTTATTTCATAGTCAGCATATCATATAGCTCTCTTGGTCGAAGAATGCGAATCGAAGGATTTGGGACGTCGAGCAAATCCTTATCGCCCGTTACTAATACATCGGCTCCTCCCTTTATTGCTGCGGCAAGAATATCGATATCGTCTGCATCACGAACGAATGGGCGATGAAAATATGGCGGCATAACCACCTCCGCGATCCGAAGCAGGCTGCGAATGAAATCATCGAGATCACTTCTTCTCACATCGAATTTCGTAATAATAATTCTTTGAGATTCTTCCAGAACTTGGGGGCTTAAGATGATCGTATGCTCCAAAACAAGAAGATCAATGACCTTCCGAGAAAGTCCGTTCGACGTGAAGGAGGAGACCACCACGTTAGAATCGACAAACACTTTCACGAAACTTCTCGAAATATATCTTCATCGCTTAAATAGCCTTTCGCGCGGGCCTGCGGCTCGATGACTTCGCGAAGCCGTTTCATGCTGCGAAGCACGAGGTGACGCCGAAGAACATCATTAACAATTTCTTTCGTATCGCGCTTTTCCTCGCGGCTTTCTTCTTCCAGCCCTGCATAGATCTGCGGTTCAATTGGAATGTTATAGGTTTGATTCATATCCTTGTAATTTCCATTCGAGAGGATTCCGTTCCAAGCTATCAAACTTCGGTTTCGTCGTCTATCGCATCCAGCGCCGCTTCGAGTTCGCTTTGGGCATGGCGATCGTTGGCAATTTTTGCTATTGCGATGCCTTCTTTATAAATAAGCGTGGCGCTTTCCTTGTCGCCGGTATGGTGGTAATATCCGGCGAGCATGTAGTAGGTGGGAACATACCCGGGATCCTGCTCGCGAAGCTCTTCGAGCGCGCGGATGGCCTCTTCATATTTTCCCGCTTTCGCAAGTTCCAGGCCTATAGCATAGCGGGTGAAGCTATCGGCGGGATCCATTTCCAGCAGCGCTTGCAGTTTTTCTAATCGAGCCATAAACCTGGATTACGCTGATTTATTTCTGATTACGCTGAGAATTGTTTTTGGATTCCCGATAGGAATTTACGCGATCTTTTGTAATTTCAGAAATCACAATCATCTTTAATCACTTAAATCAGCGTAATCCAGGTTCGTAATCTAAGTCTGTAATCGGTTGCTGGGGCGGGAGGATTCGAACCTCCGAATGCCGCCTCCAAAGGGCGGTGCCTTACCACTTGGCGACGCCCCAAAAATCTGAACTATGATTTTTATGATTCGAATGATTTATATGATTGAAAAAATCAATCACTAAAAAATCAATCATGCTAATCACAAAAATCACACGAATCAGAGTTCAAAGTGTGTCCGCTCGCAGCTCCGCGACGCCTTGGAGCGACGCGGTAACAGACTCCAGCAGTCGGAAGTTCTGAACCTGTTCGGCAGGGGTTTCCGGCGGTGTGAGTTCGATCATGCCAAGTTCATAAAATTTGGCCCCCGTCGTGAAAAGCACGACGCGATTTTCCTCTTGCCGGGTGGAATCTGGGCCCAGTTCCGCATATTCATAGCTTGCGAAAATTTTTCCGTTTTCGGTATAAAGATCGGTCGGGCGGGTGATGGCCAGTTTGCCCGGCGAGTTCGCCGATTTCGCCGCAAACGATTGATCGGCCAGCGCGGCCATGCCATCGCGCTCCACGCTCCTGCGGAATTCTGCTGTTGCCGGCAGTTCCGCCAGCACCAGTGCCCGCCGGCGTTCATGGTCGGTGAAGACCTCCTCGACATTCGGCAACGTAACGATCCGGATATCCACATGCAGCCATCCCTTCGGGTAGTGCGCAGCAACATCCCCCGACGGCGAATGAAGATAGGACTCATCCAAATCACCCGCAGACGGCGCATAGGGCGGCACAGGAAGTACCTGTCGTTCGGCTTTGCTGGATGGGCCGCATGCAGAGAATGCGAGCGTGAATAAAATCACCCCTATTTTCTCAATAAAAATCAAACTTCTTGCGCGCGCGCGTTTATATTTCATGAATATGCCCTTTTCGCTTCAAATTTCATAGATTCCAATTTTTAATTCTTAAGGAAATATGTGCTCGAAGCGAATTCAAAAAAATATTGATAATTATTGCCCGATGCTGGTGCCTTCCAATTCATGGCCAAATATACTAAATGCCAGAATCCAATAGAAAGAAATTCGTTTTTGAGAATGAATTAGCACCGAATCTTCTAATACAAAGAAACAATTTGCCGGGCCTAAAAGTCCGGTGCTACGAAGAAATGGTGCAAACCCTCACCACCGGTAAGCTATCTCCGCCGAGAGGCCCGCTTTAGGGAGCCACGAGCTATTTTGCGGCAGAAGTTCACTCGCTTCGAACAGGAGATCAAGCTCCATGCGGCTTGTGGCGTTGAGCTCTGCGCCGAGCGATTGATGAGAAAGGAAACCGTTCGTCGAGCCGGCGACCGTTAGCTCCGCGAACGGGCGGATTGCGCGAGTTTCTTCGCCGAACGTGTAGCGATAGCTCGCGCCGAGCCAATAGACGCGCGCGATCGCGGAACCGGCAGTCGGGTGAACCTCCCCGATGATGTTGGCATAGGGAGTACCATTGTGGATGAACGTTGTATCGTGATAGGTGACGTAATATCCATTCTGGCTAATTGCGAAAATCTCTTCGCCCCCTAAAATACGAATGGAAGAATTTTGAGATACCGCATATCCCATTCCAAAGAACGCATCGCTAAATGAGAACTGCCGGAACGCGACGTTCGAACTGAATTGCTGCGACAGCGTGCCGCCAATCGTTGCGAAAAAATAATGTTCGCGCTCGGAATCGACAAGTGCGATCGAGGGAAGCGGTCGTGTATCGCGAGCAATCGGAGTTAGAGAAATAATTGAATTCGAAACCTGGCAAGAAATAAGTGGCAGCGCAGAATCCGCCGTGTGCGCGGAAGCGCTGCTTCCGCGAATGTGCAACCGGGAAGCGGCACTTTGCGCCACAAGGATTTTATTTTGCTCCGAAAATTTTAAATGTGGCGACGGACCAGCGTACCTAGAATTTGTCTCTACGCGGCTTCGCGCGAGCGGTATGTTCTTACGAGGAGCCTGTGAGGAGTTCATCAAAAAAATCGCGCCGGTAACGCCAATTCCCAATAGCGATCCGAAAACTTTTGTGAAGAGTGGAATAGCCTTTAGACTTCGCGTGGGCGCGGCTGCAACTAATGCCTCGATCCGCGCGAAGGAAGGCTTCGCTTCGCGAGCGCGTAACAGCTCCATATATGCTCGATACTCTGTTCTATACATAACGTTCCTCCGCATGAAGCAGGAAAGCGCGATCGGTTGCTCGATTTTTTTCTATGACTTTGGATTTCACTTCGGGCGAACGCACACCGAGTGCCCGAGCCACGTGTTCGCGCCCGCGCTTGAGCCGGGATTTCACGCCGGAGAGCGTCCCACCCTGGATGTGGCGGATTTCTTCGAGCGAAAAGTCAGAGACTTCGAACAGCACGACGGTCTCGCGCATTTTTTCTGGCAGGATGTTCATCGCGTCCATGATAATGCGAATTTCTGCCGCTTGTTCTGGCGAAGCAGTGGAATCGGGTAAATTCAGTGCTTGCGCCTCATCATAGGTTACTCGCTTTCGCTCACGAAACCGGCGGCGCTTGTGAAGACGAGATGCGATAGTGATGAGGTAATGAATAAATTTGTCAGGGTCACGTGCAGCATCGAAGCGCTGGAAGGCCTGTAATACCGTTTCGCTCACGAGGTCTTCGGCATCCATCACATCGCGCGTAATGGCCAGTGCATAGCGCGAAAGCCGGTCGTAAACCGGCTCCAGCATCTCGAGAAATGCGCGCTGGCGGGGATCAGGCATGTATCAAACTTACTGCACGATAATGTTTCTATAAACGATGTACGGCGAGACAGCTCCTCCATACGAACCGTTTTCGCAACAGCCCTCCGCTAAGGCTCGGATACTGATATAAATACTTTCTCCTTTGTGGATGGGTTGTAGAGCCTCGAACGTCGTCCATGGAATGGAACTGGAAAGGATCGTAAAGCTGGGGAATGTCGGAACCGCAATGGTAGCCGCGCCAACAGAATCCATGCGGCTGTCGTAGAATAGAACCTGGATGTGCCGGATCGAATCTGATCCCACGATATTCCCTTCGATCGAAAAAGAGTATGAACGATTTGTATCTCGTGAATAGACGGTGTAGTACACGAGCTCCGCAAGGGAGCTATCTATGCCATTGATAACCGTGTCAACGTATTTCATGGAGTCCGCTATGTAATGTTGTACGGAATCGCTTTCAGTGAAGGATGCAGTAAATGGAATCGAATCGTAAGGAATCATCTGGATGCTCTCCGATTCCAGAAAGGCGGTTCCGGCACCGCTGAACTCTTGTATGATAATGGAGGTATCGAACCCCGCTTTGGAAAAAATCAGATTATAAATCCCTGCCGGAACATTACTGATCTGCCATTCGCCCTTGCCATCGGACGTGGTGGTAAAGTTTGTTCCCTCGATCGCAATGGAAGCTCCCTCTTGTTGTTGTAACGGCAGATAATTTACGCCGAGTAGCATTACTTTTCCCCGGAACGTCCCGAGATCGTCATCTTCCGTTAGTGTGGTATTTTTGCAGCCACTTGCGAGCGTGGCGGCTATAAGAAGCGAAAGCGTAACGTGAATTTTCATGATATGTTTGGATTAAGATAACACCGGAACATGACCGGAGTTACAGCGAAAGTTTCAGCGAAGAACCTTTTTTTGCACGGGAATGTATTTCTATTTCCATGAAGACGAAAACAAAACGGACGAAACCGTGGAATAAGCTAACGCAGGAAGAGCGAGTAGCTCGCGTCAACTCGTTGATTGGGAAGTATGCCGGTATCGGCGTCGGGGTGGAGGAATTTCTTCGGGAGAAGCATGAGGAGACGGAACGCGAGGAGCGGCGATACCAGGAGCAGCATCCAGGCAAGTGAAATACATTTTCGATGCTTGCGCTCTTATTGCCCTCTTCGACGGCGAGGAAGGGTATGATACCATTTCTGATTTAATTTTATCTCCGCGAGTAGGGCCGAGTATTCACTCGGTTAACATGATTGAGGTCTTCTACCATTTTGCCCGGCAAAACACAGACGATGCGCTGGCAAACAGCGTACTGAACGACCTACTCTCGGTGGGAATTGAAATTTTCGATGAGACCTACCCTAAAATTTGGAAAGAAGCTGCGCATCTGAAAACCCGATACCGGCCGCTATCCCTCGCGGATGCCATTGGCGTTGCCTACGCAAAAACAATTCGCGGCATTTTCGTCACCGCCGATCACGCGGAATTAGACCCGCTTGCCCGCGATGGCGTTTGCAAATTCTTTTTCTTTCGATAATCTATTCGTGTAGCACCGATTTTGCTCTCGTACTGTTTTACTTCATTCCGCATTCGTAATTTGAAATTCGTAATTATCCACGCCTTTGCCGGAACAACTTCTTTCTCACGAACAGCAACTCATCCCGTCGCGCGAATATGCCCCGAACGGCAACGGGCACGATTCCTTGGATGATCGGTCATCCGCTTCTCGCGACCTCACGCTCGCCGATTTCATTCCAAAAAATGAATGGACGATCGAGGATGCCGTTGAAACCTATAATATCGACCGTTGGGGTCTCGGATATTTCGGCATCAATGACGCCGGCCACGTAACGATCTCGCCGATGCGCGAAGCCGGCGCCCAGATCGATATCATGGATGTCCTCAAAGACGCGGAGGAATGGAATCTCCGGTTTCCGCTTGTGCTTCGCTTTCAGGATTTGCTGCGCGACCGCGTTGTAACGTTGAACAAAGCGTTCAGTGACGCGATCAAAGAGACAAATTATCAGGGGCAGTATTTCGGAGTCTTCCCGATCAAAGTCAATCAGCTTCGGGAAGTGGTCGAAGAGATAGAGGACGCGGGTCGTCCCTTTCACTATGGCCTCGAAGCCGGCTCGAAGCCGGAACTATTCGCCGCGCTCGCAACCCATTCGGATAAAGATTCGGTCATTATTTGCAACGGCTACAAAGATTCTGCTTTCATTCGCACCGCGCTCCTGGGCAACAAGCTTGGCAAGAAGGTAATCATGATCGCGGAGAAGGTCGAAGAGGTGAAATCGATCATCGAAGTGGGACGCGAAATCGGAGTAAAGCCGCTCATCGGCGTGCGCATTCGTTTGGCGGCGAAGAGCACGGGCATTTGGTCCACCTCCGGCGGCGAATCGGCAAAGTTCGGGCTTTCGACGATGGATTTAGTCGAGGCCATCGAATATTTGCAAAAACAGGATTCGATCGATTCGCTGCAGCTTGTCCATTTCCATATTGGAAGCCAAATTCCCGACATTCTTTCCATCAAGCGCGCTACGCGCGAAGCGACGCGCTATTATGCGAAGCTCGTGAAGATGGGCCTTACGGGCATTCAATATATCGATGTTGGCGGCGGCCTGGGCGTCGATTACGATGGCAGCCGCACGAGCTTCCATTCGTCCGCGAACTATACGATGGAAGAATATGCCGCGGACACCGTCTATAATATCATGGATGTCTGCGAGGAAGAGCAAGTGCCTCACCCGCATATTGTTTCGGAGTCGGGCCGCGCGATTGTCGCCCACCATTCGCTGTTGGTGGTGCAGGTCTTCGGCGCAATCGAAAAGACGAAAGCGCAATACGATCTCACGGTAAAGCGGAGCGATCATAAGTGGGTCAAGCAACTGAAAGAGATTTTAGAACGGCTCGAAGAAAACCCGCGCGAGGCGCTGCATGACACGCTTCAAATTAAGGATGAATCGCAAAACGCCTTCGATTTGGGTATTCTCGATCTCCGGACGAAAGCGAAGATCGAAACCTTTTATTGGCACATTGTCGAAGAGATTGCGGAGCTATTCAAGCGGCGATTGGAAGATCCGAATATCGAAGAAGAAATTCCAGAAGAAATCGCCGATCTCACGCCACATTTGGCCGATCAATATCTCTGCAATTTTTCGGTCTTCCAGAGTTTACTCGACCACTGGGCGCTCGGTCAAATTTTCCCGATCATGCCGGTCCATCGCCTGAACGAATCGCCGACGATCCACGGAACGCTCGTCGATATTACCTGCGATTCGGACGGCAAAGTCTCGAAGTTTGCCGACATCAAAGATGTGCGGACTACGCTCCCGCTTCATCCCCTTCGTTTCAAGGAGGGCGGCGCGCCAGAACCCTATTATCTCGGCATGTTCCTTACTGGCGCGTATCAGGACATTATGGGGGACCTCCATAATCTCTTTGGCCGCGTCAATGAAGCGCATATTTTCCTGGACCCCGATGAAGAATCGGGCTTCTACATCGAAGAGACGATTGCTGGGAACTCGATCTCGCAAGTGCTGGAACTAACACAATATCACGAGAAGGAACTCGTGCGCCGCATGAAAGTCCAGATTGATGAAGCTATCAAGTCCGATCGCCTCCGCGCCAACGAAGGAATGCGTATGCTCTCCGAGTACGAAAAGGGTTTGCAAGACCATACGTATTTGACGTTCAATGGGAAGGGGTAATGTTCTATTGTGAATTGGTCTGGTCTTTTCGATAGGTTATACCGCTTCCGCCATCTCCATCTGTTTCTCCTTCGACCGCACAACCACACCTTCTTTCTTTAGCCGCACGCTGACGATCTTCGAAACGCCGTCTTCTTCCTGCGTGACGCCGTAGAGCGCGTCGGCGGCAGCCATGGTGCGCTTGTTGTGCGTGACGACGATAAACTGCGTATTCGCCGCGAAGCGACGGATGATCGTGAGGAAGCGATCGATACTATTGTCATCGAGCGGGGCATCGACTTCGTCGAGGATGCAAAAGGGCGACGGTTTCACGAGATAGATTGCGAAAAGCAACGCGATCGCAGTGAGGGTCTTCTCGCCAGTCGAGAGTAGATCTATGGAGTGCGGGCGCTTGCCGCGCGGCTGCGCAAGAATCTCAATCTGCGCTTCGAGGGGGTCCTTGCCATCTTCTAAGGAAAGATTGCACGTATCGCCTTCCGCAAACAGCGAGCGGAAAATATCCTGGAAGTTCGCGCGAATTTGTTCGAACGTTGTGAGAAATTGCTCGGTCGCCGTGACATTGATCTCTTCGATCATGGTGGTCAGGTTCTTCTGCGCTTCGGCGAGGTCGCGGCGCTGCGTAGTCAGAAATTCAAGGCGTTCCGATTCTTTTTGAAATTCATCATAGGCAAGGAGGTTAACCGCGCCTAAATTTTTGATTTTCTGCTTTAGCTCTCTCGCATTCTCTCGTGAATCGCCGAAGTGAAACGCATCGTCCTCTGGATAGGTCTTGGGCTCGATTTGTTGAATTTCAAATTCTTCCTTCGCGCGTTCTTCAAGCTGGCGGAGCTTTCCTTCCAGTTCCTGAATCTTCAGTTGGAGTTCGTGCGTGATATTGATTGTCTTGTCATGTTCCTGCCGCTCTTCGCGGAGCGCCTCGCGATATTTATGCGCTTCCGTTTGCTTGGATTTGCGGAGTTCGGCGACATCATTGTGATGCCCGGACGCCGCCGATAATTGATCCTCCAGGCCGGCTAACATCGCGCGGAATTCTTCGAGCTTTGCGGAATGATCGACTAAGTCGCTCTCCGCGCGCTCACGCTCGCGTTGGCGCTGCTCGGCAAGCTGCGTCGCATTTTGAATTGCACGTTCGGCCTGGCGCGTCTCGCTTTCTAAACGGGAGACTTCCGAAATCAGCCCCGCAAACCGGACCTGCACATCGGTCGAGCGTTGGGATTCTTCGGCCAACAGCCGCTCGGCTTCTTCGACGACCTGTTGCATCTTCACCGACTCTTCGAGTGCTGTTCCATGCTCTCGCTCGAATTCCGACACCTGGGTTTCAATGCTACCCAGCGAATCGACGAGTGGGGCCAGATCGTTTTTCAGCCGCAATTCTTCGGAGGCAAGCGATTCGCGCTGTTCGCCGGTCCGTTTTAGTTCATATTGTACCTGTCCGGCACGCACCTGCACCGCTCGGCGCGATTCTTCCGCTTCCCGCACCGTTGCGAGAAGCGAACGCGAATCGATGGTCTCGAACGCCGCGTTCGTCTCCGCAATTTCGCGCTCATAGCGATCGAGTTCCGCCTTAAGATTTGCGACATCGACTTCCAGCTCGCGAATTTGTTCGCGCTTGCCGATCAAAATACCTTCGGTGCTTTTTTTCGAGCCGCCTTTAACGAATCCGGCGCGCGTAATTACTTCGCCATCCATCGTCACGCAGCGTTCGACGCTCGGCGCGGTGTCGAGCAATTCGAATCCGGCCTGAATAGAATCGACCATCGCGATCTCCGAGAGCAGCATCCTAAAAAGATTGCCGTATCGCTCGGTAAATCTCGCAAGAGAAAGCGCGCGCTTCGCATTATTTGGCAATGCCACCCCATCCACTCTCTCCAAAGCAGGAACCCGATCTAATGCAATGAGAGTGGCTTTACCCTTTTGGGAATGTTTGAGCACATCGACGGCTTCGAAGGCCTCTTTGCTCGATTCGACAATGAGATAGTAGGCCGTTTCCCCGAGCGCGCTTTCGAAGGCAACGCGATAGTCCGGGTCGCAATCGAAGGCATCGGCTACGGTGATCGGATCGGTGGATGCCCAACCGGAATCGGAAAGAAGATATTGCGTGCCCTCGCCGGCTCCAATGCCCTGCTCGACTAAGCCCGTGAAGAATTCGATCTTCGAAATCTTTTTACCGATTTCATTCTGCACCGTAAAGGAGGCATTTTGCAATTCGTCGAGCTTTGTCTTAAGCGATTCTTGTTTGTCCATTGCGGACTGGTGCTCCGCTTCCGCACTTGCAATGCGCTGCGAAACATTCGATAGCTCGTCCACTAAGGTTCTTGCATCGCGTTCGAGTCCGGAGTGCTTCTCCTGGAGTGAATGGTATTCGCCTTCAAATTTGGAGAGCCGGCGTTCTAATTCTTCGATGCGTGCTTTCCGCATTCCTAATTCGTTCGAACGCTCGTTGCGTTTATCGAGCAATGTATAGACCGCGTCACGAGCGCGCTGCAAATCGGCTCGGCGTGCGCGGACGATACTTTCGGCTTCCGTGTGGACCTGTTCTTTTTCTCGCTTTTCTTCCGCGAGCTTTTCCCGATCCGCGCCAGCTCGCTCGTAGGCTTCGCGAAGTGTTTCGATCCGCTCCGAGAGTTCGATCTTCTCCTTTTCGAGCCGGTCGTACTCACTCGATGCCCGCGCTTTTTGTTCGTGGAGCGCTCGAATGCGCTCCTCGGTGGCGATGATCGTCTCGCGTGTGCGTTGGATAATCTCGGACTTCTCCTTCACCGATCGCTCGGAGGAGAGCATTTGCGCTTCGATCTCGTTCTCTTCGCGCTCGATCACATCTAAAAGCGCCTCGTATTTCGAAAGCTCTCCGGTGAGCCGGTCGCGCTGGGATTCCGCGTTGTGCAGTTCGGCCACCAGCGGCTGAATGTGATCGAAGGTTTGCGCATATTCACGTTCCAGCAGTTCGATTTCGAGTGCGCGAAGTTCGGTCGATAGTTCGGCGTGGCGTTTCGCTTTTTCAGCCTGACGCTCGAGCGATGAGACTGCCTTCGTCACTTCTTTCACGATGTCATCGACGCGGGCGAGATCGTTTGCAACTTCATCCAGGCGCCGCAGTGCCTCTTTTCGGCGTGCTTTATATTTCGTCACGCCGGCCGCTTCCTCGAAGAGCTTGCGTCGCTCTTCGGTTCGGTCGGAAAGAATCGTCTCGATCATCTTGAGCTCGATCACAGAGTAGGCGTTCGCGCCCATGCCGGTATCCATGAACAGCTCCACAATGTCGCGCAGCCGGCATTGGGCCTTGTTCAGAAGATATTCCGATTCGCCGGATCGGAATAGCCGGCGCGTAATCGTTACTTCCTGATATTCCGTAGGAAGAATCCCTTTATTATTTTCAATCGTGATCGAGACTTCGGACATACCCAACGGCTTGCGGGTGCGGGTGCCATTGAAAATGACATTTTCCATCAAGTCCGAGCGGAGCGTGGCGGCGCGCTGCTCACCCAAGCCCCAGCGGATGGCATCGACGACGTTCGATTTGCCGCATCCATTCGGGCCGACAATGGCCGTCATGCCTGCGTCGAATTTCAGCAGCGTTTTTTGCGCGAACGACTTAAAACCGATAATCTCTAATTTGGATAAATACATGCTATATATTAGGACGAATCATGGACGATTTCTTAGCCCGTCACAAAAACCCCAAATGCCTCTCGCCGTTCCTTAGTTTTGAAGAATTACCATTGCGAGGACAATGAGAATGGCAAGAAGGGCTGCTCCGTAGCCATACATTTTCGTCGGATAAACATCGAAAAGTACTCCCGTCCCTTTTAAGAAGCGGGCATACGACCAAAGCACGATGACGCCAAGGATAACAAGAGAAAGAAGCGCGGTGGATGATGACATGTCCATGCGAGGCAGGATAAGATCATAGGCCAGGAGAAACGTGAGGGGCGTAAGGGACCAGACGGAGATGTTAAAGGTATCCGCAAAGTAATAACGGCCCCGAATGAAAATGGCGCAAAACCGGAGCGTAAGAGCGAGCAATTCGATCGCGATAAACGTTGCGGCCGTCGACCAAAAAAGCAGCGCCGCATAATCAATGGAAATCCCGGCTTTGGGTGTAAACACTGCTCGCGGAAGAAATGCCGAAAAATAGTGCGATGCATTGGGATCGTTGCCGAATCCGCGCATTAGTGTCGCGATGGCAATTCCGAAAGCACCGGCGAGGACGAGCGCCAATAGCGTCGTTTGAGCATTCGGTATGAGCCGCCGGTCACGAATGTCGGCGAAGAAATTGAAGGGGCGAACCAGCGAGCGGCCCATATATTCCCGAAAACGCCGGTCGAGATTCATTAGCAAAAAAAGCAGAAGCAAAAGACCAAACGTGTAAAGCAGGACTCCTAAATAGCCGTCCTGCGGATGGCCGGTCGTAACTTCGGCAATCGAAAACATGTGCGTGGCGCTTAAAATATCGAAGGTCACGTGGTTCAGCCAGAGCGGAAATTATTAGTACACACCGAAAGGAGCATTACAAAAATACCGCTTTCTGGAATCGAAGAACACAGAATGGGTAGGAAAATGTGAAGAGCGAATCGATGGAGAAATATGAACGGACGGGTTATGCTATGCCGCCCAGTGCTACCGTAGCCCGTTCAATATCGAGCGGCGTGCGCAATTCCGCGCGCCAGGAAATCTCACAGCCGCTTCGAGCGAGCATGATGCTCACGCTGCAATAGTTTGCTTGCGAAAGTTCGATCGCGCGCGTAAGCTCTCGATCCGTAGCATCCGGACTAACGAGGTGGATATCCATCGCGATTTTTGTAAACACTTTCGGGTGCTGCTCGGCGCGCTCGGCGCTGAGATCGATGGAAAAGGTGGTGACTGTTCGACGCTTCTTCTGGAGGATGGCGATAATATCCATTGCAGTGCAGGCGGCGGCGGCCTCGAGCAGAACCTCCATTGGGCTGGCGGCGGAATCGAGGCCCCCGCCTTTTAAACTGGTGTCGAAATAGGTTTCGTGTTTTTTCTCATTTACTCCAACGAATCGAAGCGCGGAATCCCAAGTAAGTTTTGCTTTCATTTCTTTTTATTTTCTAGGGCAAAAGAAGGTTTTCAAAGCGGATAAACAAATTAGCTCTTCCTTTTCATCCCACTCAAGCTCAGCCGTGCGCTGAAAAGCGTATTCATTTGGCACAAGTTTGTGAATGAATAATTGCTTTCAACTCATCTTACTTTTAGAGTTTTACTCAACCATAATTTTAACCCTTGCACTATGTTAACGCGACGAAATATACTCCCTTTGGCCGCCCTAATCGTTAGCTCGATCATGACTCGTGCTTCGTTCGCGCAATCCACAATATCGGACACCAGCGCGGGAGCGAAGGTGATGGATATTATGCCGCCGTGGCAATCCACCATACCTGCGCTGCTGCCGGAGCGGGACCTAAACTCGACACTCAACGAGATTGGGTCGCTCTTCAGTGACAACCCACAATATTATGGACGCGCTCCGATCTGGGTGCCACTCGTGAAGATCACACTTTCCAACGCCGTGCTCTGGGCGATCGACCGCTATGTTTTTAATTACGATTTTTCTCATATCAGTTTGGCCAGTTGGAAAAATAATCTTAAAGAAGGCTGGACCTGGCGCGACACCGACCGCTTTGCCAACGATTTTTTCTTCCATCCTTATTCGGGCGGTGGATATTACATGGACGCTCGCTCGCTTGGCTATAATTATTGGGAGAGCATTCCATTCGCAATTTTTGGCAGCGCGGAATGGAAATACTTTTGCGAAAACGATCAGCCATCCTATGCCGACCTCATTAATACTTCCATCAACGGACCGTTCGTCGGCGAAATTGCTTATCGGGTAACATCGAATATCCTGAACGACAGTAAAACGGGGCTGGATCGTGTTTGGAGAGAGGGCGTCGTCGGCCTGCTTAGTCCCTCGCGATTTTTCTCGCGGCTGATTACGGGAAAACTTTGGGAAGTTGCGCCGGAGCAAGAGCTGGAACGCGAACCGTGGGACGTGCAGCTCTCCATCGGTGCGCATCGCGTCAATAATGGATCGACGTTCTGGAGCGGACCGATCAAATTAGGTTTGAATCTCGCCGTAGATTATGGCGATCCGTTCGAAATCCGTGACCGGAAGCCATTCGATTATTTCAAAGTCTGGACGGAATTTACCAATGCGTACGAGCGAAAATATTTAGGGGAAGTGACAGGCTACGGCGAACTCTTTGCCGGCAACACGGAGTCCGGCAATTTTCAAATGCTCTACGGCCTCTTTCAGCACTTCGATTATTTCGACAATCTGACCTTCGAATTAGGAGATCTTTCGTTCGGCCCTGGTATCGTTACAAAACTGAAACTGACGGAGCATCACAACCTCTATTCTACGCTCCATGCGAGTGTTATTCCCTTTGGGGCGAATAATGCCAGCTTTTTTCCGAATCCCAATGCGACTCAGATCGATTACAGCTATGGCGCTGGTTTCGAGGGCATGACAGAAACCGGCCTTGATATCGGCGATCACTTCCTCGATCTTTCCTTCATCGGTTATTACGTTTATTTTAAGTCCTATTATGGACGGGAGGTAACTAATTCCATGCTCCTACTAAAACCTCGGCTTGTGGTCCATTTCACGAAGGACTTCGGCGTTGGACTCGAACACCAAGTCTATCTGAGCGACCGGCTCGGAACTACACTTGCCAACCCGACTCTCACCCGTACCGAGCAACGCCTCTTCGTCCAATGGACGTGGAATGATTTCTCGAAGGAATAATAACCCAGAACCTGGATTACACTGATTGGATTTCCGCATTCGCGAGGATCCGAAAATACTTGGATCGACATTAACCATTTTTTTGCCTTCGCGGATATCGGCAACCGCTTGATCGAGGTGCTCGCGATTCGCATGGGTGCTGGAGAGATAATCGGTTTCGTCTTCCTCAATCGGAAAATAACTTTGATGTAATCATCCTCGAAGTTATAAGAGATATGCAGAGGTACTCTTGCAGCACTCATGATTTTCCAAAAGCTTATCGAGATTACCTCCTTTCCTTTTTTGGCTGTATGCCCATGCTTTAGCCTGGGCCTTGACGCAATCGAAAGCGCGACGCGAACCGATCGGTAAATCTATGGTAGGGCATTCTTCCAGCCCACCGGAGTGTTCGAAAAATTTCAATAATCAGAATAATCAACGAATGGAGTTCAGCCCCAATAATCATGTCGTTAAGCTCTGCCTTCAAGGTATGGCCCTGGAAGAAGCCGGAAAAACGGAAGCGGGCGGCAAACTATTTCTTCAGGCATGGACCGAAGCGACGAACGACCTCGAAAAATTTATCGCCGCTCATGCGCTTGCCCGTTACGACCCCCGAACTGCCATCAAACTACGGTGGTTCGAAACAGCTCTTGAGTTTGCGTTAGCTATAAATGATGTCAGCGTTGAGGCAGCCTTCCCTGCTCTTTACCAAAACATTGCGAAATGCTATGAGGAGCTAAACGACCCTGATCAGGCAAATCGGAACTATGAATTGGCGGTTTCATCTAAGGATATACCATCGGACAACGGGCCTTTTTACCACGGAACGAAAGCGGATTTGCGGATTGGCGATTTACTCAGGGCCGGAGGCAATTCCAATTACAGATCGGAGGTCGTAATGAACCACATTTATTTCACGGCTATGCTGCATGGCGCAGGGCTTGCCGCGACACTTGCAAAAGGCGAGGAACGCGAACGGGTCTATATAGTCGAACCGACCGGAAGTTTTGAAAATGATCCCAACGTCACCGATAAAAAATTTCCGGGAAACCTTACACGTTCCTATCGCAGTGCGTCACCCTTGAAAATTGTTGGCGAAGTAACCGATTGGATACGGCAAGCACCCGAAGATCTACAGGCCTTTCGAGACAGGCTTGCAAAAAGCAAAGGAGAGATTATTAACTAATTCATGAGATGTGTTTTTGAAGCCTCTATCAGGCGTAGCCGCCGCGTTTCCTGCCGCGCCCGGCGTGGCCCTGCGAGGCTTCATGCTCTGTTCGGAATGGGATGAACTGGAACCGTTGCAATTGATAAAGAATTTGTTAGTGCATGGAAAAACAAGATGCAAACTTACCGATCACTGCCGATCCAGAAAGGTTAGGTGGAACACCCGTCTTTCGCGGTACGCGCGTACCTGTAGCTACGCTCTTCGAATATTTAGAAGATAACTACACCTTGTATGAATTTCTCGATTCCTTTCCCTCTGTTTCAAAAGAAGATGCTCTTGCGGTTCTTGTTGGCGCGCAAGAACGAACGTTGGCCAACGTCTCGTTGTGAATATACTCATCGATGAGTGTGTCCCTCGACAAATTCGCACTCTTCTTCCGGGACATTTTGTGCGCACCGCGCGCGAAATAGGATTGGCGGGTTACAAAAACGGCAAATTGATCGAGGAGGCCGAAGGGAAATTCGATTTACTCATTACATCTGATAAGAATCTTCGATATCAGCAAAACCTTGCGAGCCGAGTGCTCTCCATTCTATTACTCTCGACGAATAAGCGAAGCGTGATCGAATCGAATGGAGATAAGATTCTCCGAATGGTAAATCGAATGAAGCCCAAAAGCTATGAAGAGTTAGAATTATAGCATATCCCACAAATCCCACGCATCTCAAGAATCTCAGTTCAGACCGTGTGGTAAGGCCAACAAGTATCATCGGCCCTGCGAGGCATCATGCCGTTTGCGTTTACAAAAATACAATAAAAATGGAGGCTTCATTTTTTTTCTAAGAATTGCACGTTCGGGAAGCCGTTGAAGTGAGCATCAGTAGTCCAGACTTTGGCGGCATTGGCGAGGGTGGTTGCGTAAATAATGGCATCGGCCATGGGAAGTTTATACTTGATGGAAAGGCGTGAGGCATCCAGCGGTAGCAGCGGATCGAGTTGAATAATATTACCACGCAGCATCATGGCTCGTGCCTTGAGCGCACCTTCCTCACCAAACTTGAGTAGCATCCATTTATGTACCTCGTAAATTGTGATTGCCGGAACGATAATCGCCGCGAACTCTTCAAGGACTGAGGCGAAAATCGGCGCGAGCGGACCATCATCGAAGTACTCGATCCATGCCGAGGAATCGGGAACATTCATACGCGGTCTTCATCTTCGCGTTCGAATGGCGGAATACCCTTCGCAAAGCCACGGAGTGCTTGCATGTCGCGGCGCCATGCCTCTGCTTCATCGAGCGGAACGAGCTTCGCGAGCGGCTTATTATTTTCGGTTAGGAGTACTTCTTGTCCGTTCGCGGCTAAATGCGCTAATGCGGAGAGATCAGCTTTTGCGGCTTCGATGGAATAGGTCTGCATAAGGGAAGGAACGATATGGTCTATCGCTTCGTGCCGGGAAATAAAAAACCCGCTCACGCAAAGCGTGAGCGGGTTAATATAAAAAACCCCTGGCGACGACCTACTTTCCCGTGTGTTAACCACCAAGTATCATCGGCCCTGCGAGGCTTAACTTCTCTGTTCGGAATGGGAAGAGGTGGTGCCCTCGCGGTATAGTCACCAAAAGGTACACTCGTTGTTCGTCCGGCAAGATGCCGGACCTACGCGTACCTCAACGCAAAGCGTTGATGTCAATGAACAAATCATGACAAGAAGAGCGGTGACGGGCCTTCGCCCGCCGTAAGATCAATGGTTCAAGTATCACCAAACACTATAGTGTGCACCGCTCAGGATTGCTCCGGAGCCGGATGATTGCTCATCCGTAGCACGCTTCATCATTGCTGATGAACATACTGCGCACTCTATCATAGGTTCGAGTTCATTTTTTATGAACGATTGCTCGATCGTAAAAAATAAATTTAAATGAAGTCGAACGACTTATTAGTAACCGTTGGCTGAACGTATTACTACGCTTACACCGTGGTCCTATCAACGTAGTAGTCTACTACGAGTCTTCATGGGGGTTACCCCCCGGGGAGATCTGATCTTGGAGTAGGTTTCGTGCTTAGATGCTTTCAGCGCTTATCCTTTCCGGACATGGCTACTCTGCAATGCCACTGGCGTGACAACAGATACACCGTCGGTCCGGTCAACTCGGTCCTCTCGTACTAAAGTCGAGGCTCCTCAAATCTCCTGCGCCCGCATAGGATAGGGACCGAACTGTCTCACGACGTTCTGAACCCAGTTCACGTACCGCTTTAATTGGCGAACAGCCAAACCCTTGGGACCTTCTTCAGCCCCAGGATGCGATGAACCGACATCGAGGTGCCAAACCTTGCCGTCGATGTGGACTCTTGGGCAAGATCAGCCTGTTATCCCTAGCGTACCTTTTATCCTTTGAGCGATGGCCCTTCCACGCGGAACCATCGGATCACTAACTCCTGGTTTCCCATCTGCTCGACCTGTCCGTCTCGCAGTTAAGCACTCTTATACGTTTACGCTCTGCGCATGATTACCGACCATGCTGAGAGTACCATTGAGAGCCTCCGTTACTCTTTAGGAGGCGACCGCCCCAGTCAAACTACCCGCCTGACACTGTCCGTCACCCGGATTCACGGGCCAACGTTAGAATTCAACCAAAGCAAGGGTGGTATTTCACTGTTGTCTCCACAGAAGCCAAAGCTCCCGCTTCACAGACTCCCACCTATGCTACGCATGCATTGGGCGAAGCCAATGCCAGGGTGCAGTAAAGGTGCATAGGGTCTTTCCGTCCATATGCGGGTAACCGGTGTCTTCACCGGTACCACAAGTTCACCGAGCCCGTCGTTGAGACAGTGACCAACTCGTTACACCATTCGTGCAGGTCGGAACTTACCCGACAAGGAATTTCGCTACCTTAGGACCGTTATAGTTACGGCCGCCGTTTACTGGGGCTTCGGTCGAGAGCTTCGCCTTGCGGCTGACCCCCTTCCTTAACCTTCCAGCACCGGGCAGGTGTCACTCCGTATACGTCCCCTCAATGGGGTTGGCACAGAGATGTGTTTTTGTTAAACAGTCGGTTGGCCCATTTCACTGCGGCCTTCGTCCTTGCGGACGTTAGGCACCCTTTATCCCGAAGTTACAGGGTCAATTTGCCGAGTTCCTTAACGACGGCTCACTCGAGCACCTTAGTATATTCTACCCACCCACCTGTGTCGGTTTACGGTACGGATTGCTTGCATAATAGTCACGAAGATTTTCTCGCCAGTCTGGTTATACCCCACTCGGTTCGGCGAACCTCCCCGTACTGTCGGCGTTCAGCTCGAGCGGCGGATTTGCCAACCGCTCTCAGCGCCTACGACCTTCAACGCACATCCAATCGTGCGCGGGGGTTTCACTCCTGGGTCCCTCCTTGACATCAGACTCATGCAAACAAGCATCGGAATATTGACCGATTGTCCATCACCTACGCCTTTCGGCCTCGGCTTAGGATCCGGCTAACCCTGAGACGATGAACGTAGCTCAGGAACCCTTAGGTTTACGGTGCCAGGGATTCTCACCCTAGTTATCGTTACTTATGCCTACATCTTCTCTTCCGTACGCTCCAGCAAGGCTCACGCCATCACCTTCAACGCAGAACGGAATGCTCCCCTACCCAACATCCTTGCGGATGATGCCGTAGCTTCGGTACATGGTTTAGTCCCGATTATTGTCGACGCCGAGTCGCTTGACTAGTGAGCTATTACGCACTCTTTAAATGAATGGCTGCTTCTAAGCCAACATCCTAGCTGTCTATGCAACTTGACATCCTTTGTCTGTTAACCATGATTTGGGGACCTTAGCTGACGATCTGGGTTGTTTCCCTCTCGGCCATGGATCTTATCACTCATAGCCTGACTGCCGCAAAACATCTTACCGGTATTCGGAGTTTGTCTGGGGTTGGTACCGTTGTGACGGCCCTAGCCCAATCAGTGCTCTACCTCCGGAAGACTCTTATGCGACGCTAGCCCTAAAGCTATTTCGGGGAGTACGAGCTATCTCCCAGTTTGATTAGTCTTTCGCCCCTATGGACAGTTCATCGGAGTAGTTTTCAACCCACACCCGTTCGGTCCTCCAGTTGGTTTTACCCAACCTTCAACCTGACCATCCATAGATCACAAGGTTTCGCGTCTACGACCCCATACTATGTTCGCCCTATTCAGACTCGCTTTCGCTACGGATTCGGTTCTGAGAACCTTATCCTTGCATGAGATCAGTAACTCGTAGGCTCATTAAACAAAAGGCACGCGGTCACTCCTTCAGTCCGAAGACTGCTCTTGCTCCCACCGTTTGTAAGCGCGCGGTTTCAGGATCTATTTCACTCCCTTCTTAAGGGTTCTTTTCGCCTTTCCCTCACGGTACTTGTTCACTATCGGTCACTAGAGAGTATTTAGCCTTACGAGATGGTTCTCGCAGTTTCCGACAGACTTCCACTTATTCCGTCGTACTCAGGGTACCTTCAGAAGTCATTTTGATTTCGCGTACGGGACGATCGCCCTCTATGGTGTCTCGTTCCAGAGACTTCCGCTATCAAAATGATTGGTAACTTCTATACGAAGGCCCTACAACCCCTCATGGAAAACCATGAGGTTTGGGCTGTTCCCGTTTCGCTCGCCACTACTCGGGGAATCACGATTGTTTTCTCTTCCTCCGCCTACTTAGATGTTTCAGTTCAGCGGGTTAGCTCGATACGGCTATGTATTCACCGTAACGTATATAGACATTACTCTATATGGGTTGTCCCATTCGGAGATCCGGGGATCACAGGTAGCTTCCACCTACCCCCGGCTTATCGCAGGTAACCACGTCCTTCATCGCCTTCTAGTGCCAAGGCATCCACCATGCGCTCTTGGTAACTTCATCATAAACCTATGATACAATGCCAGACGATTCACATCGTCTGTGTTAAGCAGGCTGTCACGATTCACATCGTGGCGTGCTACTTTGGTGCATCACTACAGTGTTTGATGATCGACGAACGATTCCGCATGATTGCTCATGCTAAACGTTCGATCGAACGTGGACGGAATGGATCCGTCCACACTGACACGTTTCGCAGCAGGATCGCTCATGCTTAGCATGATCGCTCACGCTTAACGCGTCAGACCAACTGCATAGTCTCAAACGCTTCACAGCGTTCGAAACCTTTGCTCGATACTTGTGTGTATTCGTGCGAATCGCAAGCCGAAGCTCGTGATACACGATTACCCATTTTTTCGCATTTGATCTTACATGTGCACTCTTTGAATGTCGTTGGCGATGCGGGATTGCTCCTGCTCGCTTACTAAGCCATTCATCGAATGTCACCGCTCCGTTGTCATTGAACTTTTTGCCTCGTGGATAAGCATTTCTGCTTTCCATGTGGCTTGCGAATACATCGGAGTCGAACCGATCCCTCACCGGAGCAAGGTCACACCCGTGTCATTCTTTTGTTTACTTCTGAAAATTGCCCCGTTTCGTGGGCGGGAAGCCTTAAACCGAAGTGCAGCCCCCCGAAGTTCCGAATTTCGTAATTATTTTGAAATTATTGCTCGATTGTGGTCGAGCTGGCGAGCGGAAGCATGATTACTAAGCTCAAGCTTCATCGTTGCCCGTGAGAGCCCCTCGGATCGAACCTTGTAACTGCCGGAAAGCACCTTGGTGCGGGCAGCGGCGGGGGTCAGCGTTTTAATTGGCGGGGCGTTAAACCGCGGCCCACCTCGCCACGTTCCATAAAACTCAAAAATTCTAAAAAATGTAGCCGTTTCAAGTCGATTGCTTTTGCTACTAGAAAAAGTCTTATAAAAGAGAGAGAGGTTAAATTTTCATGGAAACTGCCGAGTTGCCGAAAACCTCACTTTTTTAAAATTATTGTATCTTGCTCACGAATGCCGGGTTTGACGGATTTGAAATATCATATTGCATCAGTCCGCTGTCCGACGTGACCAGTAACGTCGATTGGTCGGTAAGCTGCATATGATAACCTTGAATATTCGGGGCAGTGGCCATCAGAGACGGATGACTCGGACTGCTCACATTAAATATCTTCAGGCCACTCACCCCATCGAGCACGAACAGCGAGCTGTTGTCGATGGCAATATCGTCCGGGTCCGTTAGTGGAACACGGGCCAGTAGCGTCGCGGCATACGACGTATCCGAGAATTGATCGACATCAAGTTCGTTGACCGAATCAGAAGCTTGCCAACAAAATTGGCTGCCGCCGAGGTAGGTCGTGTGCCGAAGAAAATAAAGATAGCCTGGAGCAAAAGCGAGATGGCGAGGATACGCCGACAGCGCTTCGTATTGCGGATAGGTTTGTGTTCCTATCGTCCGAAAAGAAATGCTCCCGTTATTCTCAACGTACAAATTCGTATCGACAATGAAAGCTGTGTCTCCGCCATATAGATCATTTCCTTGAGAATGTGATAGCGGATTAGAGGGATCGACGATAGAATAAAGTGAAGACGTAGTCGAAAGCCACGTGCCATTGGTAGTAAAGAAATATTTAGAGTTCCCATTGCAGCTATTATACTGCGCCGGTCCGGTCGCGGTGGACTGCGAACAGCCGCACACAGCGGCAAGTATCAGCATGAACAATGAATTAGTGGCTTTGCCCATCATCCCATCGGATAAAATGTAATGTTGACCGTCGTATCATGCCAGCCGACAACCGGGGCGCTGTTTGGATAATACGAAACGGATGTATGCGGAGACGCCGGAACCGGTAAGACGCTTTCAAGGCGGCGAATGAGGGACGGATGTGCCGGATCCGAAATATTAAGCACCACAAGATCGACCGAGTTATTGATATACAGCACGCTTTGCGTGGCAGTCCCATCGAGACTGCCGGGTGCAGTAATAAACGCGACGTTGATTGGCGCCGAAGGAGATGTGTTATCGATCACATGCCATCCCTTATAGAGCTCATTGATAAAAAGAAAATTCCCAATCGAAAGAATCTTCCCGGGCTGAATGATCGGATTCGCCGCGATAAAATGAACGGAATTGTGAAGCGAATCCGCCGTGATATAATCCGGCGCCGATTCGACGACATTATAGTTTGTCGTGCACCCCACCGATACCAGCGCCATCAGAATGCATAAGAGGAATGCAACTTTCATAGTGTTGCATTGAAACACATGCCGCTTTCAAAAGTTACAACAAAAAGGCTATTGGTATTTCCAACGGACAAAGTTTTGAGCGCGCATTCAGCTCAGCTTCAACGGCACCCGATAAGCCGTTGTGCCCCGAAATAATTTGATCACTTCATATCAACAAGAATGATCTATTCATCGTAAAATCTCATTCGCTTTCGCCCGCCCCATGTCGATCAACTTCTGCACATCGGCGGGACCGAAGGTGGTGAGCGCGATCGGTAGCTCCGCATCTGGACGAACTACTTTAACTTCCACACGGTGCTTGCCATGCAGGATATGTCCCGGCGCAATTTCATGTCCTGCCGAATGGGAAAGCGCGAGCGACCGGTTGATCTTCTCCGCCATGTCGATATCGTTGTTGATGATCTCGCTCGTCAGAATATCCGTGGACCTTTCGATGAGCGCCAGTGGATCTCCTACTTTAATTTCGGTTCGCGTAATATCATGCGGCTGACACACGACCGCGACGATCTTCGTCGCACCATCGACGATTGGCTTTTTGAATGGGGCGATATTCCGCAGGCCGCCATCGAAATAAGGCTCGCCGTTAATTATCGCGCCGGGCATAAAAACCGGTTCCGCGGCGCTACCCATCGCGTACTCGAAGAGGTCGGGCGTGCTGTCTTCGATATCCGAATAGAGTGCATTCCAGACATTCACCACGCCCATCGAAAACTTTCCACGCGTTCGCCATGCGTCGATATTCGCAATGGAGAAATTCGATTCGATGAGTTTGCGAAGTGGCGCGGTATCGAGTAGTCCATTGAATTTTCCCGTTAGGACCGCCCACCCAATAGCAAGCCACCACCGCTGCGTAATAAAGCTGCCAGGACCCGTCACGTTCTTTTGCCAAAAGGCTACAAGGTCGTTCCCGATCTGCGGCCAATCGGGTTTGCCGCGGGCACGGATCGCCTGGCCCGCGCGATCGGCGAGGAACATTGCGTTCAGCGAGCCAACGGACACGCCGTAAATCCCATCCGGCACGAACCCGTATTTTAAAATAATCTCGATGGCGCCCGCTTCGTAGCAACCTTTATTTGCTCCACCAGAAAGGACAAGTGCATTCATAGACAAAAAAATAAAAAATGGGATCGGGCTTCCTCAATTCACTACCACCTGCTCCTGGAAGGAATTCGTCGAAGCTAACAGTTCTTCGAAATCTTCGCGGCCCCGCAACAGGTCGAGATCGGGATCGGAGCGGAGCGCCTCGACGACGGCCATTCCGGCCGATAATGACCGGCGGAGCAGATTCACCGCAAGTTCAAATTCTCGCAGCTTGCTGGCCAGACATCCAAGATTATAAAGCGAGACGCCATCCGTTATTTTATCCTGGCCGCGTAAAAATTCTCGTGCCGTCGCTTCATCGCCGGCATAGAAAAGCAGGTTGGGGTATTCGACTCGCGCATATTCATCATCGGGAAACAACCGGATGCGCCGTTCTTTCGAGGGTAATGCCCGAAGCGCGGCTTTAATTTTGCGAGGAATATCGTGCGCGCGATCGCAGACCAAAACAAGGTTCCAATGCGCAACGAGAAAATCCGGATCCAGCCGGATGCTCTCTTCAAAACATGGAATGGCCTTGGCCGGCTCGCCGGTTTGAGAATAAAAGAATCCGAGCGAAAAATGGCTGTCGGCGTTGTCCGGCGCGAGCTCAATAAATCTTCGAGCTGCCGCTTCGGCTTCCGAAAGGCGGTGTTGCTGCAAATAGATAGCGCATAACGCGTTATTTATTTCGACATAATTCGGGTCCAGCGCCTGGGCGGCCATGGACAATTGTTCCGCTTCCTCCAGGTGCCGCGTGCGGCGGTCGTAAATGCGATACAATTCGGTCAGCATCATCGCCTTTTGGAAATAGACACGGATGTACCCCGGATCGAGCCGCAGCGCGTCATCGAGAAGCCGCAACGCGAAATCCAGATGCTCCCGTGTTCGACGTTCGTAGTATTCCATTCCTTTCAGGAATAGCTCATACGCCTCAACGTTCTCTGTACCGCGTTTCGCCAGGTGTTTTGCCTCATCTTTGGTGAGATGAAGTTTAAATCCTTCGACGACTTTGATGGCAACCTGTTCTTGAATCTCAAAAATATCGTCCATGACACCTTTATGACTGTCCTGCCATAGATGGTCGCCGGTTTCCACATCGAGAAGCTGCATCGTAATTTTGATTTGGTTCCCAGCCTTCCGCACGGCTCCCTGAAGGAAGTATCGAACGTTCATTTCCCAGGCGTAATCCGAAAGTTTTCCTTTGTAGGTCTTGAATTCTTTCGTCGCCTGATGATTACTAAGTCGCAAGGACTTGATGCCGGCGAGCGCGGAAACGAGTTCGCTCGCAATCCCATCGACGAACCAATCGTTATCGCGGGTCGGAGAAAGATCTTCGAACGGTAGGATCATCAAGCTTTTTCGGTCGTCCGCGCGCGCGGCGGCCACGCGGGGGGCAACGGTAGGCGCGGGAGTGCTCTGCTGTATTCCACCGGTATCGCCGGGATGCGACCGGTGCGCTTCCAATCCAAGCCGGGCAAGGCTGCGTAGGACCGCATCGAAATTCGAAAGCGGCGCGCGCTGCACACCGGCCAAATGATATCGTAAGTCCCGACTAAGCTCGACCATTTCGAGGTCGAGCGGAAGAATACGTTTTTTAAGTTCCGAGGCGATCGAAACTTCCTTCGATACATTATGCGATTCAACCGAAGCCGCGCTCAGAATAACAACAAAGGCCTTGCACGCTTCGATGGCATCGACAATCTCGCCAGACCAATTCGTTGCAAGGTCAATGCCCTCGCGATCGATCCATACGGAAATCCCGGACGCCGTCAGCTTTTCTGAAAATTGCGTCGCGAGGTCGGAATCTTTTCGAGAATACGAAATGAAAACGTCAGCCATGATCTATAGACGAACGCGAAAACGGAAAAAATCATGCGGGCTGGTTGGTCCGCCGGTCCGTCCTTCTTTCTGTAACAACAGGTCAGAAATGAAAAAGCCTCACAACGGTGAGGCTTTTTCGAAGATATAGGAAAAGAAATGCTTACCAGGTCGATAGCGCAACGCGCTTCCAGGTATTCGTGGCAATGCAGATATAAAGAAAATTAGAATCCTCCGCCACGGCACCCGGAGTCCCGGTAGCGGTGGAAGAAGCCGGCACGGATACCCATGTCTTCATTAACCCTGCTTCGGCAGTGGTCGCTCGCGATACCTCCGTCGAGATGGCAGTGGCGTTCGTCGCATCGCCATTGGTTCGGTTCGTCGTTTCGGTTGCGAGGTTCGATGTTACCGTTGCGAGGTTCGATGTGACCGTTGCGAGATTTGTCGTCAGCGTGCCTTCGGCCGCCGTTGCGCGCGAAGTTTCTGTCGTGATGGCCGTTGCATTCGCCGAACCACCATTGGTTCGGTTCGTCGTTTCCGTGGCGAGGTTCGATGTTACCGTTGCAAGGTTCGTCGTCAGCGTTCCTTCGGCTCCCGTTGCCCGCGACGTCTCTGCCGCGATGGCAGTTGCATTCGTCGCATCGCCATTGGTTCGGTTCGTCGTTTCCGTCGCGAGATTTGTCGTTAGAGTATTTTCCGCAGTCGTCGCGCGCGAAACCTCGCTGGCGAGGTTCGAGGTCAACGTGTTTTCGGCGGCCTTTGCGCGAGATACTTCGTTGCCAAGGCTTGTACTCTGGCTCGAATTAAGACTTTGTGCGTAATGCATCGTCGCCACATCCTGCGCCCGGACCGGATCGCTGACATTGATAATGTTATGCGAAAGCATATCCAGCGTGGAAGTGGACGCGAATTCGCTGCCCAAGGCAGGAGAAACGGTAACGTTACCGACGGTCGTCGTAATGATCATATCTAAATCGGACGAAAGCGCTCGTGGTGTCGAAGTACCGTTCATAATCAAGGTATTGCCCGACTCGATCGGCCCATCGGAAATAAGGGTGTCAACTCCGCCCGCCACATGAACCGATCCGACGATGGTCATACCACCCGTTATGTGGAGCGAATCGGAAGTAAGCAGACCCGCATTGGTAACGCCATTCGTTGTCGCAGCTCCGCTGACATGAAGCGTTCCAGTTGAAACATCGCCCGTATTCGTAACGCCATTCGTCGTCGAAGCACCGCTGACATCAAGCGTTCCGGTCGAAACATCGCCCGTATTCGTAACGCCATTCGTCGTTGATGCACCGCTGACATAGAGTGTTCCGGTCGAAACATCGCCCGTATTCGTAACGCCATTCGTCGTCGATGCACCGCTGACATAGAGTGTTCCAGTCGAAACGTCGCCCGTGTTCGTAACGCCATTCGTCGTCGATGCACCGCTGACATGAAGTGTTCCGGTCGAAACATCGCCCGTATTCGTAACGCCACTCGTCGTCGATGCACCGCTGACATGAATTGTTCCGGTCGAAACGTCGCCCGTATTCGTAACGCCATTCGTCGTCGAAGCACCGCTGACGTGAAGCGTTCCGGTCGAAACATCGCCCGTGTTCGTTAGGCCATTTGTCGACGTCGCGCCTGTAACGCCAAGTGTGCCGCCGACGGTCATATTTCCAGTCAAGCCCGTCGTTCCAGCGACGGTTAGATTACCCCCGTCGGCGATATTGTTCGTGGAGGTGAGGGTCGTTGTTCCAATATTGCCCGTATTGGAAATGCCATTCGTGTTCGTAGCGCCTGTAACACCGAGCGTGCCGCCCACCGTCGTATTTCCAGTTAAGCCCGTCGTTCCAGCGACGGTTAGGTTACCCC